>ERZ791569.382-NODE-382-length-30392-cov-5.080463_pt1 | contig 30392 bp, 51 predicted proteins | sample MGYA00509973_ERZ791569 | MGnify/ENA primary metagenome ERZ791569 (study PRJEB30046, sample SAMN00791902) | human gut metagenome | study: EMG produced TPA metagenomics assembly of the A metagenome-wide association study of gut microbiota in type 2...
TACTGGATGGAATTCCTCTGGAAGGAACAGATATTCCCAAAATGGACAATAAATCTTCTGACAATGATATTGTCAACATCGGTCAATCATCAATCGCCGGATTAAGTCCAAACGATATCGAAAGCATTACCATACTGAAAGATGCAGCAGCAACCGCCATTTATGGTGCTCGCGCTGCTAATGGTGTAATTGTAGTTACTACAAAAAGAGGTAGAACAGGAAAGCCTGTTGTCAATTTTAATACAAAATTAACCTATACTCCTAATTTGGAGACCTCCCGCCTTAATCTCCTAAATTCTGAGGAAAAAGTAAACTTGGAACTTCAAATGATGAAAGAAGCACCTTTCAATAAATGGGGATTTTATCCGATACCTGTATATTCAGAAAAAGGAGGAGTAGCGGCTATATTAAAACAATACAATCTAATGGATATTTATCGGGAGAAAGGCTGGGAAGGGCTTACTTCTGAAGCTCAAAACGCAATCAACCGCTTAAAAAGTATTAATACTGATTGGAATGATATACTATTCAGAGATGCCATTACTCAAGAATATAATATCAGCATTTCCGGAGGTAGCGAAAAGGTGACTTATTATAACTCCCTTGGCTACACTCTCGAAAACGGGAATATTCCGGGAGTAAGCTTAAGTCGTTTTAATCTGACGAGCAAAACCTCTTATCAGATCAATAAATTACTGAAAGTAGGTGTTTCTATTTTTGCAAATAGACGTAAAAACACCACCTTTCTGACAGATACCTATGGGCTTACTAATCCTGTCTATTATTCCCGTATTGCCAATCCTTATTTCGAACCATTCGACAATAATAACAATTACTTGTATGATTATGATGTCGTAACAGGTAGCATGCCCGATCTTTTACAAGGATATAATATTCTGGAAGAACGTGAAAATACCAGTAATAAATCAATTACTACCGCTATTAATAGTATTTTCGATATAGAACTTCGCTTTAACGACCAATGGAAAGTTACTTCACAAGTCGGTGTACAATGGGATCAACTATCCCGGGAAGAATATGCCGGTACTAACAGTTTCAATCTGCGTAACCAACGTGAAAACTCTGCATATTACAAAGGAAACGACCGTATATATCTCATACCGGAAGGCGGGATGCTCAAATCGACCAATTCTACGACTTCCCAAATTACATGGAAAGTTCAGGGCGAATACAAGAACACATTCAATGACATCCACAACATACAAATAATGGCGGGATCAGAAATCCGTAAAAATTGGTACGAGAATCAAGCATCTACCGGATATGGATATGACCCCAAAACATTAACGTTCAAAAACCTGGAATTCAGAGATTCCAAACAAGCCAATGAATGGAAACTAAAGACTAAAAGTTTTAAGGAAAATGCTTTTGCGTCTTTCTACGCCAATGGTTCTTACACACTGATGGATCGCTACACTCTGGGAGGTAGCGTCCGCACCCATTCATGCCAATGCACAATGTACTGATATACACGTATGCTGATGATTTTACATAAACAATGGTTTTGTTCTCTTTTTTTTGATAATAAACATTAGTTAAATAGATTCCTCTTTTTATCGAATTAACGGATAGATCATCGCTATATCCTGTTAATAAAACAACAGACGGAGATGAATTTTCATGGTTCTTAAATACTGAAATAAGCATTGATATTCCTGTTAAACGATTTCTAAATTCGGCAATTTTACAATACTTCTGCTGGTCTTTTTGATATGAAGTGGTCATTCTTTGAATTGATGGCATCAATCCATCTTTTTCACTCGTTGCAACACCTATCAGTTCTTGTGCTACTCTCTTGGTTCACCAAGGCGTTCCGATAACCACCGTCCAAAAACTCTTGGGGCATACATCGGTCAAGACAACAGAGATATATTCGGAAGTGTTTGATGAAACGATCATCAAGGATCTGACAAGGGCTAACCAGAAGTATTCTAAACGTAGAAATGTAAAACAAAATCAAATAAAATCTCAAAAATCCCCGGAAAAATACATCAGGCAGTAGAAATCTATAAAAGCTATCTGTTTTATACTTGTTTTTCCGATCCCATTCCATAACATTCGTTTCCTGTCAATAAAAATACAAACTCGCCAGTCTTGCCGTTCTATTAATTCTCTTCATTCATCTTGCAAGTAAAAAATATTGCATTAATGGCAATTTTTTAAGAAGATTGGTTTTTGTTTCAACATTGGCTTCTTATAACTAATTAATATAGTTTTCTTTTTTTGTGTCTAAATGTTAAATATTGCACAATACAAGAAAATATATTGTGATTTGTTTTGCTATTATATCACAATGTTGTATATTTACATTGTGATAATAAAACAACAGGTAATAATAGAACCGGCGGCAACGGATAAGCGGCGTAAGACTATGAAGACAAAAATTCAATTTACAGATTCATACAGTGGGAGAGCAATTAATATAGTTATTAATCTTACTGACGATGAAAAGGAATACTACTTAAGAGAAGATGACAAAAATGTCATTTATAACAAAATGTCTTCTTATCAGAGAGCAAAAATAGAATCATTCTTTGGGAAGATGAATGCATACTATACCCAAATAGAGATTTTATAAATAAAAAGTTAGGGCGACGAATTTCTTCGCTGCCCTAAATATTAAAATGTGGTTTAAGCCACAATGACATTTTTAATGTCGTTTCAATCCACGCACCGAAGTGCGACTAACATCGTTGATGTTTGATGCAAAGGTGCAACTTTTTGAATTAACGAGCAACAAATTATAAATGTTATAAAACATATTAATTATGGCAAGAAGACGATCTATTACCCTAGATCAAGAGTCTAGGGTATTGTCCTTGTACAAAGCAGGGATGGCTATCAAGGAAATAATGAAGGATACGGAAATAAAGTCTGAGCAAACGATATATAGGATATTGGACAGCAATGATGTGCCAAGACGTCCCAAGGTTAGAGGTGTAAGAAAAATATTTGTCACGATAGAGGAGGATGTAGCTGCTATCTTAGATAAGGAGCAATCGGTATCATTATATGTCAATGAGGCTATAAGATTCTATCACGGTAACCGGCATTAATTGTCGGTTATTTTTTTATTAAAACTATATTTAAAATCACGTTTTGAATCGTGTTGTTTAGATAAATTAAAGTCATATCATTTCGCAATACCCTAAAAATACCCACGAGAAGGAAAATATTAAAAATATACCAATACTTTTTGTATAACACCCGATGTTTTTTTATCAAAGCTTTGATATATCTTAAAAATATACCAATTATATATTATATTTTTTCGATACGTAATAAGACAGTGCTGCTACAGAATAAATTGCAGCGCAATCATCTGAACCATTATAGTCCAATACTCCATCCATAAACTCATTGTATTGCGGTATCTTGTCATAGTCTGAACGGAACATTATATTATTTTTGATAAAATCCAAAAAAGCAGATATCCTAGCGTCTGCTCCCATATTTTTATGTATGATTCTGACATCATATCTATCCCTTAAGCCCCGTGCTATAGGGAAATAATTTTTTTCACTTTCAAACAAGATCTCCGCAGGAGATATCCCTTCTAAAAATGACAGAAGAACATTTTCATCAAATGAACTTATATATGTCACATTATCGATATATATTCGCTCATTTACATAACATGAAACCATAATAAACTTTCCGGCATATTCGGGAAGAACATATACAAGTCTTGTTCCCTGAATATTTTTAGATATATCATAATATCTCATATCTTTATTTTCCTGCTTAATTTTACTTCGTTTCCTTTTCAAGGAGAAACGAGTATATTCATCCTTGAATACCCATACGGTAATATATCGCAGACAATCCACCAAGTGACCGTATCTCTCATAAGACTGTCCTGTAATCTTATCCTTTACTCTTTTTTTCAGCACCCCTCCATTAACGTCCTTCTTGGCATTGTTATAATCGACTATCGAGTTTTTACATCCATCATCTACCGAAAATGACATACCCGAGCCTCCATCGAGCATGTAGTTTACAAATTCACCTGACATCGGTACGGACGGGTTAGAAGCCGGTATCCTCTCCTCAACATGGTAATCGCTTTCCAGCCCTTCCACGAACTTATCAAGAAACGATCTCTTCTCTTCGTCTATAGTGTTCCCGTTTTTTGTCGAAGCATCTCCGTACAGATACAGCATATCATTATACCTTATTGATTTCAGGTAATCTACCGCCATTTTTGAAGCCTGTGTTACCGTGTTGAACGGATCACTGGCGCATATCTCGTTAAACTGCCTTATACTACTTCCATCCACCTGGAAAAATGATATTGAAATATAAGGGAGCACATTGTTATCAATTGATATATGAACCGGCATCCCTTTAATGTAGTGTGTCGTTTTTATGTGTTTGTTTGAATCAAATGCATACAGGAACTCTCCTCCTGTCTTAATGCTTCCCCATTCTCCCAATGCGTATACCCTGTAGTAATTATAATCATGATCCTTGTACCATTGGTAATTAGATATCGTCTGTCTGTCATAGTATCCATACTTCCCGTCCGGAGAACCTACTACCCAGAAGTTGTTCTTATACGAAGAATGCAGCTCTACCGTATCCGATGGATATCTTTCCATTTTTCCCGTACGCTCATTAGCTATCATTCTAGATTTATTATATCTCTTTCCTAATATTCGGCTATAATCCTTAGGTAATAAACTCCTTTTTATCGGATATCTTACTTTCCCGTACAAATCATTCGGATGCTCATCCCACTCGTATGTATCAAGGATCTTGGTTTTTATCCACGAGTCCTCTGATACTGGATTAAAGTTGCATATAATCTGTAGGCCCTCCTTTCCTCGTAGGCGGAAACGTATCTGTGTGAAATCCTCATATTCAAACTCAGTGGCCTCTTCCATCACTATCCAGCGATATCCTGTGATAGACTTTATCTTCTCGGGATCGTCCAATCCTGTAAAATCGATTTTGCAACCATTTATACAGGTTATATTATTTTCCTTTGGAGCGAAAAACTGACTCAATTGAAGAGCTTTCATTTGGGTCTTAAACTCTTCATATACCGTATTCTTAAGACTGGCTCCAACTTTTCTCACAACGAGAGCTGAACCATCTCCGGAGAATACAGACAACAACACGGATTGTGTCGTAGATACAGATTTCCCTGATGAAGAACCACCTCTGTTTATAATATACCGGATATCCTTGTCATGCATCGCCTCACGGATATGCCAAAACAGGGGATTAAACAATTTATACGAGAACACCATCTCTATCATTGCTCGTCCCCAATTATCATGCGCACATTGGTACTGACATCACTTTTTACTGGAGCATCCCATCCAAGCATCTTGCTTATCTGTGTAATGGCGGCTATTTTGCTATATAGCCGTATCTCTACTCCATATTGAGTGTTCTTAATCGATTGGATGCAACATCGGACTGGTTTTGGTATATTATCAAGAGAACGGACAATAAACGTATCTTTACCTTTTAATTGAAGATCTATAGGGTCTACATTTACCACATTTGTAAGGAAGCGCAATGCATCTTCCTTCTTCATGTCAGACTTTTTTAAGATATCAGCCTGCAATTCATTTACACGGGATGCGACAGATGGATTTCTCAGTAATTCAAATGCACGCTTACTAACGACCCCATCCTTCCATCCAATACTATTAGGGTAAGCTTTCCGATATGCATCTGTAGCATTACCCGTTTCCATATAATAATGGCAGAAATTTTCTCTATTTGCTACGAGTTTTTTTCCCATAAAAGTCTTTTCGTCCGAAGAACGTACCGTGCCCCTTTACACGGAAACATTATAATTCAAAATTACAAAAAATCTGAATAAAAACAAAACTTGTCATTTAATTCATTTTCTTAAAAGTTCTTTATCATGTAAACCGTGATCACAAGCTGTCTTATAAGCTATATTCCGTAGTTCGTTCAAATTAATATTATTCATAAATTTACTCTCTATATGTTAATCAATCAGTTTAAATTCATAAACGAAAACATAAGGATTGGATTCCCATGTTCCCTTGCCTGATACTTTATCTATGAGGGCTGCAAAGGCTTCACGGGGTGTATCAAATCCATCGTCTTCGTTTCCCTCAAATTCATAAAATATAGATGGTGGATATTTATCATCACCCGAATCTTCATATATCCCTTCTTTCAAGCAATCTTCATCGGAAATGTCCTGTAAACGTTCAACCTTAATATCGGTAATTCGGATATGATGGGACATGAAGTCAGCGCAGACAAAGAGTTTATTACGCCAACCTTTGCTATACTTCCAACCACTAACTAACATATCAAGTGTTTCCAATCCTTGTTCATGGTAAACGGTTTCATAGCTTTGCGCAATGGCAACAACTTCACCAACCTTATATCTAGACAAATGAATTTTATCTTTACAATATGTAAATGGAACAATTCGTCTAGTTATTGTCTTACGACCGTCCAACACCGCTCGTGTTAATCCAAATTTATCATTGAAATATATCTTTTTCATATTTATATCAATTTTAATGCTTCCTGTAAACCTGCTTCCAGTGCTTCTTCGTAGACATCCCATTTACCACCATCATTAGGTCCTTCATAAACAGAACTGGTTATATGAGTTCCATTGTCAGCTTTAGATATTTCGTATCCATAGCCACAAGCACAGTTATATACACATATATGAATATTTTTGGTTTCACGTAACCACTTCTGGGCAACGGATTGAGTAGGGCAAGAATAAAATGATTTAGGTAAATCCTTACTAGTTCTAAATATGGTTTCCATCATTATACCCTTATGATTAATAATATCTTTGCAATACTCATTAAATCCTTTCTCTTTCAGCAACTTCGCTGTTTCTAATGTCACAAGTTCTTCGGTCATAACTATTTCTTTTTTAATTCATTCAACACTTTCTTTACTAATTCATAACGTGGTAATTGCCAATCCTTCGCAATATCATCTATTTTATCGTCATAATGATTGTCGTAAACATACTGATTAAGGTTATCTATAAATTCATCATCGTCAAGTCCTTCATCGCAATCATCAAACATATCAAGTTCACAGGCTAACTTGGAACATTCACAGTGGGATACCCAGTCATAAACACAACCGTCATAAACATTGGTCTGTCTGTTGTATTTTTCTCCAACGGAAATTACTCCACCGCAAAAATTGCACCTGTGCTCTTTACGAGCGACAGGAGTTTTATCTCTTAACACTTTCATAACTATTCTCCTTTCTTCTTTTCACATTCTTCACAATGCAGCTTGTAAGCATGGGCAAACATTCCTAGAGTAACAGGCTCAAAGTGAAAATCCGCCTGTTTCCCTTCTATAACAACAGAAACACACAATTGTCCATCGCAAAAGTCAATATACGCTTCACCACCTCCATTTCCTTTAATGGAAAGTGTTTGTGTCTGTACGCTATTCATTATTCACTTCCTTTAATCTTTTAATTATGGCATTAGCACAATTAACCGAATATTTAGCAGCTACATCAGAACAAACACCAATATCGTTTGCTATAACCACATTAACGATTTCTTTTGCCAATTCGTATCTACGCTGTTCCCAGTCGATAGTTTCACTAAAGAAATCAAGTTCTGATACTTTGAAATATTTATCATTCACCAATGCAGTGCCATCATCATATAAATCCTTGATATTTACAATTTCTCCTGTTAATTTTACTCTTGCTTTCATTGTTTAATCATTTATTATATTACCACCAAAATATTCCACCCCAAAATAATATAAAAATAATACCTGCTACAAATTTGACAACAGCACCCAAACCAAAAGCACCGTCCTTACCATTAGATGCCCAAAACAACCAAAGTATTAAAACTATAATTGCCACTACATTATACCATGCTATTGTAATCATAATTGTTCCTCCTTTATTTTAAAATGTTCAATCAATTCGTTTACAGTAGCCTTGTGATAACGTCCTGAAATAATGGTTGCATTATCCCAATTTTCATCCCAAAAGAACATAATGCCTTTTGGCTCTATGAAATAATGATCGTTACCAATAGAATCGTCATAAGAAACGCTAAGAATGGAATCTGCTATAAACCACTGCATGTAGTTACTATCATCCCTCAATGCAGCGATAGCCAGGAAAAGTTCCTCGTTCGTTCCGCAATCAACACTTCCACGTTTTTTCAAAGGATGCCCATTTCTTATCACATGATTCTTTTGGGATAGTAAAAAGAATATTCCATTATTACACATAATAAAATCATACTTGTTATCATCATCTGCATAATATTTAGGCTTACCATGTGAATACCCCAATTCTTCCAGTCCTCTCCGAAGTTCCTGTGTATTTTTGCGTATAAAACACGGTGTTGTAAATCCCATAATTATTCCTCCTTATCTATCTTAATATCAGTTACTTTTCCACGATTGACAAAGCACTGGTCCATGTTTGGGTTTTCATAAGCTATATCGCAAATGATTTCTGAACTATCATCACACTCATTTTGCAATGAGCACTCATCACATATTCCAACACACAATTCATGCAGCACCCCGTCTATTATTATTCCATTCTTTATTTCCATAATTATACCCCTTTCCCGTAAACATTTACAAACTCGCTGACATCCATATAGTCTATACCGAAATTCTCGGCTGTTTTCTTGTCACTGTCCGAAAACTGCCCTTCAAGGCCGCTTGCATCACCAATCATTAGACAATCTTCTACCTCCAAACTGCAATCTTTCCATGTCTTGTAATTATCAAAAAGTTCTTCAAGCATTCCGGTATTCGGCTTTCTCATAGGGTTGCTTCTGTCATTGCTTCCGCAATACTTAAAACGCGTATCAATGTTGCAATAATCCATTATACTGTAACTCACATACTCACATTTTACATAAATGAATGATTCCGGAAACAGACCCTTTTCTATCCCTCCTTGATTTGTCACAATAAAGATTTCTTTGGGATTCAAATTCTTTATTGCATCCAGAACATCAAACTTAAATTTCATGTCCCATATACCCTTCGGGAACGTCTCTCTACTTACTGTCTCAATCAACGTTCCATCCATATCGCAAAATAAAACCTCGTACTTTTTCATTTCTTATTCCTTTCTTTGTTTAAAAATTTTATTGCCATAATTAATCTCCTTTTTCTTTAATCCGTTCAAGTACATCCCTGTTGGATTCGAGTATATCATCGAAAGACGGGATGGGCGTCCACATGTCACACTCGTAGCCGTTCCAATCTTCAAATTCAAATCCTCCGTCTGTCGCAACGTATGGCGATCTCCCGGATGAAACAACGATATAGCCACTAACAATCGCTCCATTTGATACCATTCTGCAAAGGACAAGCTTATTTGGCTCAGGCAACCGCTCCTTAACGCTTATCCAAGGCGATTGCTTCGACTGCCATTCGGCACCTTGAACGAAATTCATCTCTCCAAACTTTGCCAAATCTTTACCAAACAAAGTTCTGTCAACTGTCCTATGATTAAATAGGATATTTTCCTTCGCTGCTTCTTCTACTGTCTGTTTCATATCTATATCGTTTTGAATTATACAAATAGTGATTGCTGAATACGCGATAACACCAATTTATTCGCATCAGCGAAAAACTTTTTTTTAATCTCGAATCCGTATGCCTTGCGTCCCAACTGTGCAGCAGCTAATAAGGTGGAACCGCTTCCAGCGCACGGGTCGATAACGACATCACCTTTATCAGTGAAGATTTCTATCATCCTCCGAAGAAGTGGAACCGGTTTCTGTGTTGGATGTACTTTGGGTGTATCAGAATCTCTTACCCAATCAAAGCAGTTGAATATCATCCGACCATCATTGTTGAACTTCGGAAGTTTTTCACGATAAAGAAGTAAACCGTACTCACAGTTACCTACTACTTTCATGTTTGCTTTTAATACCTGCGCGGAGAAATCTTTCCGGAATACAAGATTGATGTAATTATTTAACCCATATCTCTTTCCTAATTCAATGTATCGGAATTGATCTTCAAATTCACAGAAGATTATCATACAAGGAGCCTTACCTTTATCCTTTGGCTCTTTTACAAGCATCTGGCTACAAAAGTGCATAAACTCTGCCGGGCGAAAATCCTTATCAGTATCAAAGAATTCTTTACCCGCTTTATCGCTTTCTCCATTCTTATTATCACCATCCACATACCATGAAGGATTAGAGGCATAAGCATTATTTCCTAAATTGTAGGGAACATCGGCTATAATTAGTTGAGCTTTAGGAATGCCGTAGACTTTATAGTTCTGAAAATGATCGTTGAATAATTCTATATCTTTCATATCTTTCTTATTTTGAATTATTTTTTTATAACTACCGCCATTGTACTAATAGAAGTGCCACTCTCTTTAAACTCCCCCGCGCTGATTTCAAACACTTCTCCATGTACTTCTTTCAGCCAGTTGCGGAAATCAATACATTTCTTTTCCGAAGCGAATTTCCAGTGTTGGCTAGTTATTGCTGCAAGCGTGCCGCCTTCTTCCAATCGATCATACATAAGCCTGACATGCTCTATATCCTGATTACCGGAAAACGGAGGATTTGCAATAATCTTAGTGTAATGCCCTACACTGTCTTTCGTAAAGTCTTCATCAAGGAGTATCACATTTTCCAACGAATGCAAAAACTCTCTGTTTTCCGGCATCAGTTCATAACATTCTACCGTTACAGAAGGACAAGCTCGATGAATGGCTTTAATGAGAGCACCGCGGCCGGCACTCGGTTCCAGTACCGTATCATTTTCATGTATTCCGCCGGCAAGCATAACCAGCCAGTCCGCCACCTCAGCCGGCGTTTCAAAAAACTGATATTCCTGCTGAAGATTACAGCGCTTCCCTTCTTTAAGAATTGAGAACGCCCTCTCCGGATTGAACGGGAATGTAAACCCTTGAGCCTTTCCACCCTGCCAAGATCCGCCGGCTTCTTCAATCCATTTCTTTGCTTCGGCATAAGATTTTTTATTAAATTGAACTTGAGGAAGTTTGAGGATATTGTTCTCAAGAGTACAATGTTTCAGTATTTCTTCCACATTCCATTTTTTGCCTTCGTCAGCCTGTTTCTTCTTTTCCCCAACCGGAGCGTCAGGTGCTAACAGTGAGGATATTTTTTGAACGACGATGTTGCTTGCGCCCATGAAGGCACTGACGCAAGATATCGCTTCTATCAAAAAATCAGTGTCAACACACCCGGTATCGTCATAGATGTCTATCCCTTCGGTCATGGATGACAGTTCATTGAGCTGCGCAACACTACCATGTAACGTTTCGATTAAAATCTTTTTTTTGTTCGTCATAACTTTTCTGCAAATAAATTCTAGTTGTGTCTACACTCCCATGGCCTAAAAGGTCAGCGAGTTGAATTACATCTTTGTTTTTTTTAAGGAACATCTTAGCGAAAAAATGGCGAAAGGCGTGTGCGTGCATCTTCTTTGAATCGATGCCGCAATGTTTTCCCCATGCTTTCAAATGCTGAGAAAAGCCACGCTGTGTGATCGGGCCGAATCTCCCTACCGCAAAAATCCCGGTTTTACCATGTTCCTTAGCGTAAACCTTCGCTTCCTGCTGTAATTGCTTTTGGAAGAAAAAACGTCTGTACTTGTTACCTTTACCTTTCAATGTAACCTCACCACTAATTATATCCTCCCATGTAAATCGTTGAAATTCCGACAGACGGGCGCCCGTTGTACCCAATACCTTAATAAAGAAATAGTAATCCTTATTATTTTTTTTCTTGAGATATTCCAACAGCCGGTTATATTCCTCTTCGGTCGGCACATTGTTCACATCAAGCTTGCGCTTTATTTTGGGACGATTCAGCTCTATAGGCTTCTTCATCCATCTAGAAAATCTTTCTATTGCTGTAATCCGCAAACGGATGGTAGCGGGAGATAATTTTTCTTCTTCAAGACTTTTTATAAACCTCCTGCAATTATCCATGTTTACCTCATTGGCATACTCGAAATACTTCTTCATTGATGTGTAATATATATCAACTGTATGAGAAGAGTAATCATTGTTGTCGGTCAGCCACACAATGAAATCATTAAGTTGTTTCTTGTTCTTATCCGAAATGACATCAAGTTTTTCCAAAGGTTTCACCGCCTTTTCCCTTTTTCCATATCCGATGTTGAGATAGGATAATAGATCGCATATAGCTGAACACATTAGCGAATGACGCACCATGACATCTGCATTTTCACGCTTGTAATTCAAATAACCACGGCGGTTCACTTCTTTGGTCATCTCTAAAAAATCCGTGACATGCTTGATATATTTCCCGACAGTATCATAAGTCCTGCCTGTTGTGTATAAGTAGGAAATATAATCAGTTAATATCTTCTGCCTATCATTATTCATAATCTTGTTTAATTAAATTATACCAATCATTGCTATCTTCAAAAAAACATCTGTATCCATTAGCCGTATGTTTGCCTCTCACTTTCCGACATATAGCACTGATCAAAGAAGGAGCCACGCCAATCATCTTACCAGCCATTTGTATCGAAGGGAATACTCCACATAATTTCTCATCCTTTATCAAAACAACGCTCTTTTTATTCATACCTGCTCCGGTCTTATGCCAAGCCCCACGTCCTTTAGACAGATTTTTTATACTTCTGGCTTTGGACCGTTTTGAATGATAAACCATTTTACGACCCTTGTTGTGAGAAACACAACCTTTTAAAAATCGTCCGGTAATAAAGTCTCTCTCAAATCGCTCAGGCGGTATATATAATTCACTCATATCTATTTAGATTTACACTAATTCAATTATAGCCTTCTTTAAATTAACAAATAAAGGTATTGCTGACATGCCCCCATTGTAATCCAACTGTCTTAAAGAGGGGACAACCTCTCCGTTGTCATCAATCTCATAATCTGCAATATAGGCTAACTTCTTCGCTTCTGGGACTAATATCCTTTCATTGTTCCCAAAAATATATCTTTCATGAGCAAGGACCGTTATACAGACCTTACTTCCAACAGGGAATCCTTGGTTGGATTCAATGTATTCCTTTTCCAACTGAATTTTCTGATTCTTCAATTCCCTTATTTTTGAATCAATATCATTTTTCTTTGTCTGAAATTCTTCTTTGTTCATTTTTAAATTGTTTTGAGTTATTTGAATAAGTTTTTCATGGACTTGTTTATCGCATCCAGTTTATCATCCATTGATGGATGAACATATAGATTCATAGTCGTAGATACATCTGAATGTCCTAAGATACGACTCGTTGTCTTCATATCGGCTTTAGATGCAATCATGCGTGTGGCGAATGAATGCCTTAGACCGTGGAACTTAATACACCTGTCCAATCCAACTTCATTCAAAACGAGATGCCTGTAATAGTTTCGGTAAACCCTTGGCTCACAAAACTTCTCATCTCCAGTAGTGACATAAAAACTATCATTATAGCAAGCCTTGAATTTTTTCAAGATACCGAGTAAATCACGGCCTATCGGAATATCACGGCGACTTTCTATAGTCTTGGGAGTAGATTCTATAACCTTGGTTTTTCGGGTGTCAATATCCATAATTCGTTCAATAGTATGAGTTACATGGATACATTTGTTATCAACATCTATATTCTCCCACCTCAGTCCGCAAATTTCACCAATTCTCATACCTGTACACAAGCCTATTAGAATGCCCAAGCGCTTAGGTTTCGGATAATCCACTATGTACGAGATTATTTTTTTTTGTTCAAATTCTGTATATACTTCAAGATCTTTAGTTGCTTCCATATTGGCAGTAGGAAACTGAACACGATATTTAATATATCTTACACCAAATCGTTCCATTGCATAATACAATAGCATCTTAAAAGAGATGAATATGTCTTTAGCTGTTTTCACAGATAACCCTTCTTCAATCAAAGACAGCATAAATCTCTGCATTTCGTCATTAGTAACATATTCCGGGTCTTTATCTCCATATATCGGAAGTATTTTTTGTGTGAACTGATAGACATAAGTGGAGCATGTACTTTCCTTTACTAACTTGCGCTTAACAGGAAGCCATTTATTGTATATCTCTTGAATCGTCATTGTATATTGCTTTTTATGATAAGTTTATGTTCAGGATCCTTTATAATATCACTAAACCCTAAAGTATCATCTTTACGGTTTAGAAGAATATACTTCATTTTTATGGATTTTCCCAAAACGTCGCCATGATAAACGTACCCCATAATCCCGCGAATTGATAAATTAAGGAGCAAAATAGGTATTGATCGTGCAGACAACTCCCAACATGTCACCATATTCTGCGATGGAAAGTGCTCCCAAGGAATCTTGTTGTGGCACCGCTGCCACCAATCAGCGATTATCATAGAACCATTTCCGGCTGTAGGCTCATGTATCGAACCAGCCTGGCTGGTTAATTTAGAACAAAGGATTCCAAGGGAGTTTGGTGTGAAATCCTGTTTCTTCTGCTTCCGCTCTGACAATTCATTCTCATACAAAGCCTGAAACCAATCATAAGACATATCGTAATCATTCATACGGATCAATTCGTTATAGATTTTATTGCGTAATTCTACAGAACCGTCAAGAATACGCATTACTGCATCAGGAAGATCTCTTAAATCTTCTATATGAAATATTTTAAATGCTTCTTCTTTTGTCATATTAATAATCAATTTCTGTTAACCATGCATTATCGTTCTCAAAATACACTCTATAGCCTCTCACCGTTTTATGACCTTTCTTTTTTAAACAAACATCACTTATGTGAGATGGAGTAATACATAATTTTGCACCAGCCTCATTGACAGAAGCATATACACCTATCAACTTCCTGTCTTTAATAACGACAACAGATTTCTTATTCATACCTGCACCAGTTTTATGATGCGCTCCACGACCTTTTACCAAACCTTGTAAACTTCTACGCTTCGTCCACTTTGAATGATAGGTCATTCTCTTCCCTTTATTATGTGGAGTACAACCTTTTAAAAACTGGCCATTAACAAGATTCCTCTCAGGCCGCTCAGGCGGTATATATAATTCACTCATATCTAATTTAATATTAATCATCTTCAACGAAAGTGTTAGTCGTGTTTATCACACCAGCAGAATCAACGCTCTTACCATCCCGGATAAACACTTTTTCTCGCATTAACTCTTCATAGTCATATCGTGACATTCCGATTACACACACACGACCATCAACATACAATTTACATTTCATTAATTCAGTTTCTTCTATCAGACCGATAACATCTATTTGAATTGTTCTTTTTTTACTCATATCTGTTCCGTTTTGAACCATTTTCCTGATGTCAGGTAAATGGTAATTATTATCAATTAAATTCTAATTGCTCTATCAGTCAACTGTTAATCAACTTCCACTAACTCACCGTTTCCCAGTCTATACCATGTATCAGCCTTGACAACCTCACCATCAACTACTACAGCCTTCCAATCAACAATATCATACGTATCATCCCTTTCCTCAGCTATGACCAAAATTGCACCTATTCCGCCTTTTGCCTGAACATTTCTCCCTCTTGCTACTGACAAACCATTAGATCCTGTTGAAGCCTTCCCTCTTGCCGTGGCAGCACCACTATCACCAGCCGTGGCAGCACCTCTATCACCAGCCGTGGCAGGTTTCCCCGGTTCCGCATTACACTCGTTAGTACACCGCTCCTTGACATAAGATACAGCTGCTTTCACAAGTCCCCTTATATCAAGCTCAGCACCTATTCTAATTTTTGAAGAACAAACCTTGTCACTTTCTGAATCGTCTATTTTACCACTCTGCTCAACCTCACAAAACCTTGACCCGGCTGGCGCATAGTAACCAAAAACATCCAGAGGATAAGGACATGCATGAAAACCTTTCTCGCATGCCTTTATGTAGCCTGTTTCTTCATACTCCTTACCTACTTCATACTTAAACCCTCTACAAGATAAATCCTTATCAAATGCTTTATAAGCCTTTATTTTCTGTTCCATGATATTGTTTATTTTTTCGTTATTTTGATATTGCGATATTTTTTTGTTCAAAGATCGGGCATTCTCTTCTGCCCAACAGGTGTATTCCATGAAGCCTGTAGCATGGCTTTTCGGGAATCGAATCGTATTTACGGTATATGGCACAACGGCGGCAGATGCGATGTATATTGTATTTACCTTTTACACCGTAACATACCACAGGATAACCGTCAGCAGTTTTCATGTTCCGCCTTTTTCCTTCGTTTCAGCTTTCTGATGAAAGCCTTGACCTTGTTCCTAACCATCTCTGTTATTTTGTCCGCATCCTCGGCAAAGGCACACTGGTAAACCATATCCGTGCTTTTTGACATGAAGTCCACCTGAGCTTTGGCGGCTTTCCCGCATTCGGAAACCTTGTCAAACATCTCTATACGGTAATCAGGATGATATTTTTTTAAAATCTCGTTACAGTCCATCGTAAAGGTCTCAACCATATCGCACAGCATGATGATACTGTTGGTAAGGACGTTTATCTCTTCCCTGTCCTCTTCCGACATTTCACGCATGAAATTATCCATGGATTCCGACATCCCCTCATATTCGGAAAGGTATTGGTTTATGACACGTGTTTCTATACCGTCCATAATCTGTTTGAGTTTCATTGCCTCCATATAGCGGTGTGACCTGAGAAAGGAAGCGTGCCTTTCCCTCAGCTTCAGCATCTGCCTGTCCTCATTGATCATCTTTTTCATCCGTTCCACCACATCCGCGGGGAGGTCGTTTACGGTTAGCTTATTTCTCATGGATTGCCCCCTTTCTTGTTGTTTGTATTCTTGTTTCCGTCCTCTTTCTTCGCCCTGTCAATCCATCTTTGGAATTTGGCAGCTACAAGAGGACAGTGGATGCGCAGGTTTCTGTCGCGTTCCGCTTCCCATTCACGTATCTTTATAAGCGTTTCGGTATTCATTGAAATAATGTTTTTTGAATTCTTGATAAAATGTACTTGTTAGCATCATTGTAGAAATTCCTGTCGATCTCAAAACCGTATGCCTTTCTTCCACATTGCGCAGCAGCCAAGAGCGTACTTCCACTTCCAGCTACAGGGTCTATAACTACATCACCCTTATCGGTGAAGATTTCAATCAGTCTACGAAGTAAGGGAATAGGTTTCTGTGTTGGATGTACTTTAGGATTATCATCATCTCTAACCCAGTCGAAGCAGTTGAATATCATCCTTCCATCATTATTGAATTTCGGTAGTTTATCTCTATATAACAACAAATCGTATTCACAATTACCAACAATCTTCATATTGGCTTTTAATACTTGTGCGGAAAAGTTCTTACGGAATACCAACGGAATGTATTTCATTAGCCCGTACTTCTTACCAAGTTCTATGAACATGAACTGCTGTTCGTATTCGCAGAATATTATCATGCAAGGGGATTTACCGGGTTTCTTCGGTTCTTTTACCATCATGTCACTGCAAAAATGCATAAACTCGGCAGGACGAAATTCATTTTCTGAATTAAAAAACTTTTTCCCTGCAAGATCGCTCTCTCCGTTTTTATTATCCCCATTTTTATACCATGAAGGATTGCTTGCATAAGCATTAGTACCCAAATTATAAGGTACATCCGCTATAATCAATTGTGCTTTAGGTAATTGATAGCTACGAAAATTTTGAAATGAATCTCTATATAGTTCAATATCTTTCATAATTACTTCTTTAAAAAACTATTGCATATTTGCCCATATCTGTCACAGGCACACACTCTATGTCCTTTAGCCTTACAATACGCAGAATTATCCCCGAAGTCCGAGGCATTCTTGCAATTCCGGCATTTGACATATACGAGTTCCGATTTGACTTTCTTTGCCATACTCATGGTGACATCAGCATTTTTCTGGCTTCCTCATCTCCGGATTCAGCCCGGCGTTTCAACTCTTGATATTCAGCATAAGAGATTCTGTTATTTCCACGCTCCTCTATCTCTTTTTCACGTTGAAGCCTGTATCGTTCACGCTCATGCCGCTCAATGTCAATCCTACGCTCCTTAACATACTCCAGAAGAGAGCATGAAATCTTCATCGGACCAATAGAACCATAAAATTGCCCATATTTCCCTAATTTGAATCTGGATATGAAGTTGCATATTTCAGCCAAATTCATCCAATAGTATTCACCTAGGACAAGAATACAAAGTTCATCCAGTTGTTTGTCGGTTATACCCTTTCCCTGCTCGGCGTAATCGTTAAGGCTGTCAAACTGTACTTTCAGCCACCTAAGTGCGTTGTCTTCACCATACACAGAACGGATGTTTGCAAGCGAAGGTATGTTATCATTCAAGGCAATATCCGCAAGTGTAAGATTTGATTTTGCCAGTTTGCCTTGCAAATCAGGATTGTAATCAACCGCCATCCGGGATGGTGTTGGGTATTTCTCCAGTAGAGCCAACTGCTTTTCGTTTAGCTTCTTGTTCTGCAAGGAATTTTGCATCCGCTTCTGCGAACTCAGCCATGAGTCTAGATTTTCTCCGCTCAGAATCAATTCGCTTCTGCTCGTAGATGTCTGTATTTTGTCTTGCTCCATAATTTTTTAATTCAAATAATCCCGCATAATTACTTGCAATCGACTGCTCAACCACAAGCCTTGCTTTATTGCAATCATTTCCACTCAATGTTAGCAATCGGTTGTAGCACATTTTTAGGGATTTTTCCGATTTATAGTTTTCTTTTCTTTCTCTCTTGTATTCAAGCCATTCCTTGAATATGCCCTTAAAATCTTCCGAAACAAAAGACAAATCAACTTCCTTGTTTTTGGGAATTATTTTCTTATCTCCGTTAGGAGATTCTTTATCTATATCATTTTCATTATCATTTTCATTAAGCTTGTTTTGGGTTGTTTGGGTTGAGTTTAACCCACTGGGTTGTTTGGGTTGTTTTGATTTGGCATTGCAATTCCCTATAGGAGCACCACCTTTACGCCCGTTGTTTCGGTTTCTCTCGACAATGCCATGGTATTTAGTTTCGTCTATCTCAAATTGATTGATGAAAAAACCCAATGCCATATCAATGTCCTCCTCTACCGTAACCTCCTCGCCAAGTTGATACTTGAAAATTGCACGAAATAATCGCCCAAGCTGTTTGTCTGATAAACTTGATATAGGTTTGTAGAAAGATTTATATATGATAAAACTATCCTTTGTCATTGCTTAATCTTTTAGGTGTTCTGTTAAGGTTTCCAATTGCCCAATGATATATGGTTTGACATCATCGCTGCAATTGACAACGAAGTCAATAATCTGTTCTGACAACTTATGCCATTCGTTTAATTCGTTTTGTTCCATAAAAGTTTAGTATTATAATTCAACTTCCTCAATTATAAATTCTATCCTTGGATTAAGCTTATCAATCAGCTTTCGTGCATTAATCTCCATACATTGCCGATCGTTCTTTATCGCCTTGCATCCTTGTAGACAGTCAAGTAAAATTTTGAAAGCATTATCAAGATCAGGACGCAAATTTTCGTGATACACATCCACTGTTAGTTTAAAGAAACCTTTTATATTCTTGTCCCTTAATCCACATTGTGCGTAGAAAGTTTGTTCATACTTTTTAAGTACATTCTGTTTTGCTAAAGAACCGCGCCCGTATAATGCTACTATCTTGTAACAATTCGACTTTGAAGGGATTTTTCCCCTTATAATTTGTTTATCGTATATCATAATCCAAAATATCTATTTGCCGCCAGCTCATCGTGTTGACGGATTGTTTCTACTATTCCCTTTTGCTGTTTACGGAAATTACGGTCATTGTCATACCTGCTATGGCATTCAGGACAGCCAATTCGCAAGTTCCATTCTTCCGTAATGTATTCAGGATAAAGTGATCTAGGTAACAGGTGCATCAACTGTGGTGTGGATGTATATTTGTGGCAAATACAGCAATACTGCGGTAGATCCCTTTTTATCCTTGCAAGTTTACGGTTTATTGTACTTTGTTTTTTGCTTATATGTTTCATTCCAATTAAAAGCCCCGAAGCGTATTCTCCGGGGCACAACCATTATTTATTAACCCATGCCATTTATGTGTGGCTCACATTTATGAGGGATAAGCAGGAGTCGAACCTACACAAGTATCGTCTGATTTCTCGCTTTCGTCCATAGATTGGCTATCCTATGATCTTTAAACTACTCAACAAATGTATTACTCTCAGCTACGGTCTTGATGACTTCCATTTCTATGTACACTTGAAATTTCCATTCATTAGTCTTAGCACCCTATGACCATTTTATCCCATGTTTGCCCACCCTATCTTCACAGACCGGGAAAGCATAAAGTTTATAAAGAAATGAATCTAAAATTATCCTCACCGTTAGGTTCTTCGTCCGGAAGGTCATTTCCGAAATCCATCGGAATGAACCAATCTGAAATAAATTCTTCCATAACTAAATCAAATCAATTATTTTGGTTTTAACAATCGCATCCAATCTCATATCAGACAAACCTTGTGAAAGGTGTTGTTCCATCAAAGTGTTTGCCTCCTTTAAATCCTTTGCGCAAACCAAATTATAGTATTTCAATTCTTTCTTATTGCCGTTCTCATCAATCTGAGTATCTACAATGGTAGCCTTGAAGAATGGTTTGTCTTCTGTCTTTTCGTTGATTATCTCAATGATGTTTGAACGTGAAATGGAGAAGACATCAGATTCCATATTATCGGATGCGTACTGTTCGATCCCTTTGGCTTCCGCTTCTGCAAAAAGTGAGCAGTCTGTAATGAAGTGTTCTTTTACTTCTTTTTCAAGACCGTCCTTGTTAGGTTTCATCACCTTTAACTTTACCTCGTAATACATATCATTCCTCCTTTGTCTTGTTACGTTCCTTAATCATTGCATCAGCTATCTGATAAGCTGCTTTAGCCTGTCCTAGTTTATAACACTTTCTTCTTCGGATGGGAAAAACAATGTTATAACTCTGTTCCATAAAGTTCTCCTGCGTTTTGCTGTCATCATTATGCACTTCATTGCTTCAAGCGCAATATGATCTCTTGATATATTGCTTTCCATAATCAGTCCTCTTTTTGGTTGTTTAACCATTCTTTATGACTTTCCTCGTAATATTGGGGTATTATACCATTTCGCATAAAATCTATGTATTCTTGTATAGTACAATCATCCCAATCAACTCCGTTGTCTGGTATATCTTCCGTTTCTGATGTACAAAGAGTGTATTCAAATGGATTATACCCACTGTTGAGCCCATATTCTTCAACTATCTTGATTACATTTTCATCGGTGGTTATTTGTTTGATTTCACTTTCAGCCACACACCCGGATATTTCAGAGTGTTTGCCAAGTACTTCACCGAAGTAAACACTGATTTTGTTATTCACTAAGTATTCGACATCTTCTGTGTCTGCAATAAATACTCCTTCAAGATTGCCCATTCTTCCGCAATCGAAGTCCATTTTAAATAATGCTTTCATTTAATCCTCATACTCTTTTATAATTCTACTAATCAATTCTTTTTCCCATCCTTGAATAAATCCATTCTCGTCAATATTCATAATGATGTAGTCGCCATATCCTTCATCTGCCGGACACATAATCTTAGGTACATAGCCGTCATAAGAGGTGATAACATTTTTGTTTCCATCAAGAATATCACAATAAAAATCATCGCACACTTTATAGTGAACATTGGCAGTTGTTCCTTGGGACCAGTTGACGATTCGTCCTGTTTCAATATCTATCAGTGGCCGCCAACGCCAGTTATTACCACGCAGCACCATGTGTTGTTCTCCCATATATTCGGCACAAGGCATTTGGGGGCTTCCGTCCGTTTCTTCACAATCGGTATCCTCCATACCGTTGATGTATCCGTCATTCCAATAGCGTACACCTGCATCCACTTCTAAGTAGACCGCTTCAAATTCTGTTGGTTTGTTGATTGTAATTTTCATATTATTTTAATTGATTAATAACTTGTCTTTTGATTTTCTTGTACAGCTTCCCGACAAAACGGCCATGCTTCTCTGTTCCGTAATCGGGCAACTCATTTTTATAAATATGAAGAAGTAACTGGATGAGAAGCACTTCTTGTTTTGTCAAAGTAAGTTTCATGATAATAACTTAAAGGAGCGATTCTATATCGCAAAGTTCAGCATATATCAACATCAGCCATACTATTATTTGTAACAGGATAGCCATATAATTATCACTGTCATTCTTGTAAAACAATATCAAGAAAGATATTGCCATAATGATAAAGGCACTAATTCGTATAATCATTGTTTCAGATATGAAATTTGTTTTGTTCGACCTCTATCTCCATCAACTGAATCAAACGTTCTTCGTCTGGACATGGGATATATATGCCACATTGGGCACTCGCGAAATTCCGAAACCGCTCAATAGTTAGGCTCATCTCCGCGCTGTCAAGATCAGAAGAACTTCGTAGATACTTTATCCGACCCAAAAACTTGTCTTCTCTCTCACGGACGAAAGTGTCTTTGTTGCAGAGAATCTTGTAGTAGTTCCGCTTTACATATTCCATCGTTTCACCAATCTGGCACCCAAAGTAGGAAAGGCATATATGGAGATACTTGTTCTGGCTCAATGACCTTTGGGGTTTCTTCTCAGTCAGTTCAAATACCTTCTGTTCCTTTATCAGTTTCTCCAGCTTCGCTCTTGCCTGCTGGACGTGGAGAGGATTAGAGCCATCGTACTTCATCAGAATGGCAGATCATCATCCGACACGCTTGGTGCATTATTTATATCCTCTGGGCTAGGTGATGTATTCTGAGGTACAAACTCTTTGAGGTCTCCAAAAATATATGACTTCCCTTCAATGCGCTCCTCTCTTTTAGGAGAACAAGTGATGAAATGCGTATGCCCGAACTTGGATTTCTCTCTGCGCTCGATAACAGCCACATTCACATAGATTTTTTCAACTCCATCTTTACACTTAATTTTCTTCATCTGCTCACGAGGTATATCAGAGAGACAGATAGAACCACTTAAAATTGCCATAATTATATTGTTTTTAATGTTACACTTCCAACTACTGGAATCTCTTTTAAATATTTCTTATACAAATCAGGATAATCTTTCTCAAACGCCTTCTTGTCGAAATCCTTTCTGATAGTATCCTTTTTGCGAGTAAATGATATGATATCACCTTTCCAACTATATTCACCGGCTTCTACCATAGCCATCATAACGCCATCGGTTATTTCTTTCTTTTTATCGGCCCAGTATTTTGCCTGTGACACAATTTCCTGTATTGTTCTCTCCATCTTTCGGTACTCGTCAGGAAGAGTAACAGGGGATATGGAATAGGGATTCACAAACTGTCTGCCTTCCAAATCACATTTCAACAGATTTATTACAATTTCTGATGGTATTCTCTCGACTTCTACTATCTCATGGTTTTTACCTCTCAACCATATACCTATAAGCCTTACCGCATTGCATCCCGGATTCTGCAACTCAAAAAGGTATGCATATATACTCAACTGCCATCTTACAGATTCCTTGTCAAGCACGTAAGTGGTCTTTATATCACCTAAAGTAAAATCCGTATCATTTTCGCGATAAACCTTATCGATACAGCTTGCATAGTGCTCATTGTCAGATACAAGATATTCGGAACATTCGTACCTCAATCCCCAATCATCTTTCAGTTCCTTATATCCTTGTGCTTCATCGCTGTCATGAGTTATCCCAATATCATCGACAAGTTCGCATATACTGTGGATCATAGTACCTCTTTCAGCCGCTTTCCTTAACACGTCTTCGGGAACATCACGGTATTTATCGGGGAAAAGCTGTCTGCCTATCACGGAAGTAATACCGCTTAGTTCCTTATCCCCTAGCATATAAGTATGTTCATCGGGATTGAAAACGACTTGTGATTTGATTAGTTTCATTTCAGTTCTCCTTTCCTTCTTGTCACCGCTTCAACAAAACGTTTGTCACTCTGTAATTCCTTATAATTTCCCCATACTACCTGTAATGTCTCGATTGACAGGCTTGATCTTACTTCCTGCAATGCCATCGCAAGGAAATCCGTTTCCTCAGGTGTTGTACTATCAGGGTCCTTTTGCTCTTCTGTAGGAATCAGGAACAATTGAAGCAAAGAATATTTCAACGCTATGCTCATTGCTTTATTCATTCCTTTATCGCCTGCGTCCATTGCTTCACCCACATTTACAGTTTCCACAAAACTGCCATCAGTGGTCATATACCTAAACTTTATCGTAGCCCTTGTAAATGTGTTCGTACCGCCGGATTTCGTTATCCTGTTCTCCGTTGTGAAGTTCTGCACTTCCTGTAGTATGAACACCTCATTTTTTGAGAATAATTCATGAAGTTCGTTCATAACGTTGTCAATCCCACGGAATTTGAATCCCTGTTGCTGGTTCTTCTCCGATTTGGTGATAGCCTTTGTCTCTTTAAGGATATTGGCTATCTTACTGTATATTAACTGTTCACTCATTATAAAATTATTATTTACCAACACAAAAAAGGCAGGTCCGCAGTCCTTACAAAGTTCCGCTTCCTGCCATGATATCTTTCCACTTCTTCAAGTTCGTTTTCAAGAGAATCGATTTCTTCATTAAGCAAGGATATATACTTGCCCTTACATTCAGCATTGAATGTGAGCCTTACCGATTCCTCACTCATTGACTGGACTATATCAAGCTCTGAATAAAGCTTTTCCAATTCATCGCTTATCTGGCTTATAGTTCTCATACCTTTTCAAGAAATTGGATCGGCAATGAGCATACACCTTTCATATTAGGATATTTGACATCAGCATATCCGTTAGCGATATAAACTATTGTACCTGTCAACGTATCACCTATCTCACGTACTTTATCACCTTTCTTCATAACCATTTATTTTAAGTTTATCTAATTATTGTGGCAATGGTTTCCAAAAATTAATATCCCATGCCCGGTTAGTATTTCCACATATCCAAATATTCTTCTTATGCTCACTATCGAATACCAACATCCCGGTATTCACAAATTTCCCGGAACTCTTCACAAGCACTCTTGTGTCCAATGGTGGAGGATCTTTTTCTGCATTCCTCCATTTCATGGATTCCAAAACAAATTGAGCACCTTTCTCAAAATCCACTGATGCTGTCTTTTTATGGGTAAGCCCTCGTATACCATCCGCATACTCCTTGGCTTTCATTTTTATAATATCTTTATTCATGATAACTTAACTTGTTTTCTAATTAAAAAGCTCCTGCTATCTTCACAGACTACAGGAGCAAAACCTAAACGACTTAATCTATCACTTATGATAACTTACAGCCACCGTCAGCGGAATCGAACCGCCGTACTATCCGTTAAATGAAAGTAGAGATTATTATTTATGTTTATTTTTTTTAGACAGTACCAACCATGGACGGTGAAATTCCGTACCTATATTCACACACCGGCACGGACAGACAACATTAACTTTATGAAAATAACAAAAAAAACTAGATGAAAAAATCATTCATATTCCTTTAACTCTTTATATGTCATTACCACCAATTTCACACAAAATAATGAGATAATAGAAAATATAATCACCGATACGGATTTTATAGGGCTTTCCGTAACTATCGCACCATAAATCATTCCTAAGGAGCATAGTGCGGCAAATATAGACAGGATAAAATTAGCTGTTTTCATAATATGCATTTTTATATTGTTCCCCTCAACGGCTTAAACCGGTTGTTACCCCGAATCTTACGGGAGGGGATATATTTATTTGTCTGCTGAAATACAAGCCAATTGTTTCTTTAGATAACTTATACGATCACATTCCATATCACATATTTGACTACCTTGTTTTTGGTTGTGAGGATAATGCTTACATTTCCCCCTTTGAAAACAAGGACATAACTGCCGGTACACTATCACAGTTCTTTCTTCTATCTCCTTGCATGCAATACTAATAGCTTCCAGCGCGTCAGCTTTAAAAATCAACGGTTCTACCGGATTACCAAGCTGGTAGCATTTATTATTTATAAAATCGGTTGCTTTGCTCATTTTTTATTTATCTAATAAGTATTTATTTACATCTTGTTTAGAGAAATACAACAGTTTGCCCTTTTTAGTATATGGGATAGTACCATCATGAACGCGTTTTCTTAAAGCTCCTTGAGATATTCCTAGATATTCTGCGCATCTAGCAGAATTCATTACAGAATCATTCTGTTTTCCCGTCACTTCTGCAAATCTTTCCGTGAGCATATTCATTTCTGTTCTTGTCATCATAACCCTTGAATATTTATATTTTCACTCTGATAATGGATTCTGCACCACCATAATTCTTTATCGCCTCTTCCCTTATTCTTACTGCAAGTTCAGTGTTGATAATGTACTTTAATGCTCTGCGTACTGTTTCACCGCTAACCCCGAAATGAGATGCGATGTGTTTCTGTGCACCTTGTGGAACGATTATCCGTGGGATTTCTTTGGTTCTTCCTATTTTATTCATATATTTGTATATTAATTATTGCCGTTGCGAAATAAAACTGTATTCAGTTCGTTTTCACATTGCAAATGTAGTATCAATTAATGATACTACAAAAGATTAAAGTATCTTTTTATGATACTATTTGCTATTTATACATTATTCTAAATAACACAATATATAAAATACTGAATATAAGAAAGATAAAATTACTCGATAAAAAAAGGAGGTGCTATGATTGACATTCAACATTCAAACGAACGCAACTTTTGTGGGGCTATAACTCCTAAGGAAAAGGATAAAATAATGAAAGCAATCCTTGATATGGCGGCCCATGAAAGAAAAACATTCTGTTTTACTCCTAATGATGTTCCCAATTTAAAAATTAATGGGAAACAATTTGAAATGGTGATTATGGACTTCTTTGAAAAAGGATACATAATAAAAGAAAATATTTCTCAATATTGGGATTGTAGTGATATATATCCTACTTGCAAACTATATGAGATAGCCCAATTCGGAGGATTCAAAGCTGCGTATGAAATAAAGAAAGCTAATATTCAAAAAATGAGCTTGGAACTTGAACTAATGGGGAAAAAACTAGAAAGTGATTTCCCCGAAGAGGCTAACAAATGTATTGAGTTTGCACAAACAATTGCATCATTGTTTGTTTCGCTGAATAGTATAATTGGGATGATAGATACTACTCCCGAATAAGCCATACTCCAACTCCGTATAGATAGTACGGTTATCCGGAAAGCATTGACGGGTTTTGGTTTCATATAATATCTCGCCTGTTACCCTGTCTGTGATAGTCCTTATCCAATACTTATCCTTACGGAATAAAGATATATTCAAGCTGTAACGGAAGCCCGGATCTACACGAACCTCGTTTTCATTCATGTAGTCCACGACTTTAGTAATACAGTCGGAGATTTCGGGAGGAAATTTACCTTGCTCAGAAGCACCTAAAAGGAACTTTATTACATTCCCATCGCTTAGTTTGGAAATGTTTTGCAAAAGATCTGAATTGGACTCTTTATTCATAAATATAAAATTTAAAAAGAGAACCCACGTTACTGCAACCAACGCGAATCCTCTTTTGATATATTAAACGCCATGCCAGGCAAGTTTAAACATTTGTAAGTAACAGTTGCAGTGTTACAACGCAAATATAGTATCCTTTAATGATACTACCTAATAATATCTATATAATATGGATGCTTTTAACGTTTATACAAGTAGATTCTTAGAAGTTATAGATTCTCTAAAAATCAGTGACTATCAAGTATGGAACAATTTGGAATCATTGTCTAAAGGGACAATGTCTAAAATTAGATGTGGCAGAGTTGGGGTTTCAATGAATGTTTTATACGAATTTTGTAATAAATACAATGTTAATGCAAATTATATTCTTACAGGAGAGGGTGAGATGCTTAAATCTGAGCCAGCATCATCCGATTCAGAATCAAAAACTAATAAAACATCCGCACCACATCAAATTGAAACAAAAAATATTAACATAGATTTACATGGAGAACAAATAGACAGCAAAAGGACCATCGAAGTCCTTATAAAAGTAATAGAAACATACCAAACACGTATGGATGACTTACTAAATGTTATCGAAGTGCTTAAAAATGAAAACACCGAATTGAAAGAACAGTTACAAAAACCAAATGTAAGCTAAACAAATGAACATCTTATCATGTTTTTTAAGGAGATTAAAAACCTTAGATATGAACAATGATATAATACACAAATTAGAAGACATTGCCATTAAGATGAACAACCAACATGATAGATTAGAAAGACTTCTTTTCGGAGTTGAGTTAAATCTAATTACATGCAATAAAATAGAGCCAGAAAAGAATAATATTCATAAGACGATTAGTCTTAATAAAAAATAGATATTATGGAAAAAGTATTGCTAATATCTTTATTACTTATTGGAGTAATATCCAGTTGTAGTAATAACGAAGATAACATTCCCGTAGATGATTATTTAACAACTAATGAATGGAAATTATTAGCCCAAGATTCAACGCATATATATTATGCATCAATAAATAATGAATCTAAAAAGCGGCTGGTAAAAGAAAGAAGAAGTGATAATAAGATTATATGGGAGAAAGATATGATAATTCCTGATCCAGTAGATATATATTTAGGATATGGAGAATACAAAACAGTAGCTTTTGAGCCATCTTCAGGATATCCTTTTTTTGACAATGATAATTTATTATTGTGTAAATGGTCCGGTTTTGTTAATATTTCAATGATGTTAAAATGCTCAGCCGAGTGTATTGCCATTTATAATCTGAATGGGGATCTTATATCTACTAAATATATATGTAATGACGGAGCATATAATTACGATTACGAAAATGCAGCTATAAGATATGGGGATTCTATTATAATAGGGAAAAATAACGGATATTTTATTATTGACAAGAGCGGAAATATAATAGAAGAAAATAACCATATACATCTAGCTGGGTTTGGTAGTCCTGACGCTATTTTGGGAAGAAAATATGTGCTAGTCGATTGGGATGACGGGAGGACTTCTTATGACGGTATGTCAATATTTGACCTTGACAAAGGAAGAACAGATATAAATCTACATAGCTATATCAATCATAAATATAAAAAGCCTTCTAAACTCAATTATACAAACATATCTACTAGTGGAAATAAAATGGTCATTTCGTTAAAAATTATATTTTATGACAATACCACTACAGATGAAAAAATTATCGTTGATATTGATTTGGGAGAAATTATAGAATAACGTCATTAATCTAATATTCTAAGCAAAACATTATGTTTTAACTCCTATCTAACAATCAATGGTAAACTGTATGAAAAAGTAATATGATACGCTATACAATCTTGTTAAAAATAGGTGGATTTTTTAACTTAAAAACGGAATTTGTCGGTATCACAAAAACATAAAAAAAGCCCTCTATAGGGCTCAGAAACGAGTTGAATATTTTTACCGTGTGATACCAATGGCAAAAAATAACGCTTAATCGGTTGATTATAAATAATTTGTTAGATTCCCGGTTTCGGCTCAAGAAGCGGTATTCTACCGCTTCTTTTTATTTTATATAGTTCTCTTTTTCCATATAATAAAGCCCTTCTCCACGGTCACCATTCTCTAAATCAGTTAACTCTACTTTAAATATTCGGTAGGGGAGAATATTTTTCTGGTGTCTGGGCATATCCACGGTCAGCAGATAGGCATTGCCGTATTCGGTAGCATCGAAGTACTCTTTTATCTCTTGTTTCATCAGAACAGGTACTTCTTCTCCATCTATCCAAACGATAGCTTTTAATTTGTCAGCCGATGGTGCCAGCAAAACGCCTTTGGCTTGTTTGCTTAAACCTGTTTGCTCAATCTTGCTAAGATCCTGTGCATGTACAAGTGAGGATTTTTCTTCTTTTTGCCATTGCAGGGTGCGGGTCAGACTCATGGGTCGAACATATATCTGATAGGTGGGCATGCCTCCAGGGATGTGGAAAATCTTCAATCATGGGCAAATACATGGTCTTGTCCACATAATAATAATTTTCAGTCCGCATCCGCACAAAGTTCGAGATGCCGTAAGGGATTTGAGGCGCTTTTTTGTTTCCATCTTTCTTCTTCTCTTTTTTATAGCTATACAAAGCTACACCATTTTTTTCTGATACCCGGCATGGAAAGGGCTGTTTTTTCCACTCTATTTCGAAAACGTTGGCAAAAGCACCGCGCAGCCTTCCTCTTTTCGAAGGCAAGGCCGCGCAAGATTTCGGGGTGCAAAGCATCTCTTCTTTGTATGCATGAAATTGTTGGAATCAGACTCACGTTGCCATATTATGAATCATATGCTTCTTCGTGCACTCCCTTCACGGCCCGTCCGCTTGGTTCGTTCATGTTCT
>ERZ791569.387-NODE-387-length-29935-cov-3.955054_pt1 | contig 29935 bp, 23 predicted proteins | sample MGYA00509973_ERZ791569 | MGnify/ENA primary metagenome ERZ791569 (study PRJEB30046, sample SAMN00791902) | human gut metagenome | study: EMG produced TPA metagenomics assembly of the A metagenome-wide association study of gut microbiota in type 2...
GATATAACCGACAGAAAGGTACAGGTAACAGGATGTTAGAATATATCAAGGGCATGGATGTATCATCAATGGACGAGATTGAGCAGTTAGGTGCAGTCTTTTATGATGAAGGCAAGCAGGGAGATTTGCTGGAGATATTGAAGAAATATGGCTCCAATTATATCAGGCTCAGACTGTGGAATGATCCCAGGTCAGAGGATGGTAAGCCTTATGGGGCAGGTAACACTGATTATGAAGTAACACTCCGTATGGCGAAGCGTGTCAAGGCAGCAGGCATGAAATTCCTGCTGGATTTCCATTACAGTGACTTCTGGGCTGACCCCGCGAAGCAAATGTCCCCGAAGGAGTGGGTCACGATGGATTTGACGCAGAAGTGCAGCGCACTCTACGCCTTCACGACGGATGCGCTGACGCAGATTGCCGCAACGGGCGTGGACGTGTGGATGGTGCAGGTCGGCAACGAGATTAACGGCGGCATGGCGGGCGAATGGAGCACAAATGGGCGCAATCAGCTGATGAACGCCGGAAGCGCCGCTGTCCGCGCAACCCTGCCCGATGCGTTGGTGGCAGTGCATTTCACCAACGTCAGTCAATCGGACGCAAAGAAGTACATCTGCGAGGTCTGCGAGGGCGATACGCCGGTTGATTTCGACGTGATGGCGTACAGTTATTACAGCTATTGGCATGGTTCGCTGGAGAATTTGTCAGAACTGATGGCGGATGTGCGCGAGAATTTCGGCAAAGATGTGTTCATCGCTGAAACAGCCTATCCGTTTACGACGAATAACCTCGATACGCACCCGAACAGCGTCCCGAATGAGTGGTGCGACATGAAGCAGGATATTTCCCGCGACGGTCAGGCGGCGGATTTCCGTGAAACGGTCGAAACGGCGATTCAGGCGGGTGCACTCGGCGTCTGCTATTGGGAACCGGCGTGGATTCCGGTGCCGGGAAATAGCTGGGAAGAACAGAGTAAGCTGTGGGAACAGTTCGGTTCGGGCTGGGCGAGCAGCTATGCCGGTGGGTATGACCCGCAGGACGCGGGTGCATGGTTCGGTGGATGCGCATGGGAAAATCAGGCGCTGTTTGAGGTGGATGGGACACCGGCATGGACGCTTTCGCTTCCGAATATTTTGCGTGGTGAATAAAAGAGCAACACGCGGAAGAAGTATGATAGCGAAGTCAACTCAATTGCGCGAAAGGGTCAAGGGACAATGTCCCTTGCAGGGTTAAGGGGCAGCGCCCCTTATGGGGCTTGGGGCAACGCCCCAACTGCTGCTCCGTTAAATCAATTATGATAACGAAGTCAACTCCGCCGCCCGACGCTGAACAGCGAAGCGCTTTCAGCGCAGCGGTTGTAACTTTGCGCTCCCGCTGGAGCGCCCCCAAGCCGCAATCTCGACCAGCTCCACATTGTCGCGCCGATTGGGCGCGACCGACCAGCCGGGCTTGCAACCATAGCCACACTCCCCTGCAATCCCCTCTTTAGGCGCATTGCAACACATCAAAAAGGACGTGCCAGCCTTTCGCAGCAGCACGTCCTTTTCTAATCTCAAATTACGCGGAAACCTTCCGCTTGTCGAAGTTCGCCCACATTGCCTTCGTCGGGCAAGCGTCTGCACACGCCATGCAGTGCTGGCACTTGCTCTGATCGATGACCGGCAGACCGTTCGTCATCGTAATCGCACCATGCGGGCAGGCGCGGAAGCACTTGCCGCAGTGAATGCAGCCAGTCGAGCAGGCAGACAGCACCTTCTTGGCGGGCTCAGTGTTGCGGCAGCGAACCGTCACATCCTCCGTCACCGGACGCAGACTCAGCACACCCTTAGGGCAAACCGCCACGCACTTGCCGCACGCGACACACTTCCCATCGTCCACCACGGCAATCTTTTTCACCGGGTCAACATGAATCGCGTCGAACGGGCAGACGCGCGCGCAGGTGCCCAGACCAAGGCACGCGAACTTGCAAGCCATGTTGCCGTCATTGACGACAGATGCCGCCACGCAGTCCTGAATGCCGCGGTACTCAAACTTCTCCTTGCAATGCTCGGAATCACCTTGGCAGATTACGCTGGCGACCTTGCGAACGGCGTCTGCCGCTTCCGCATTGCCCATAATCGCGGAAATCTTGTCTGCAACGGGCTTGCCGCCGACCGGGCAGGCGTTCACGGGCGCTTTGCCGCAAGCAATCGCATCCGCACAGCCGTCGCAGCCGGGATAGCCGCAGGCGCCGCAGTTCGCGCCCGGAAGCGCAGCGCGCACAGCGTCACGCTTTTCATCCGCCGGAATGGCAAAGACCTTCTCCGTGCCCATCAGCAGCAGACCGAAGAGCAACCCCATCAGGCCCAGCGCAACCGCCGCAATGAGGATATTCACAACCGTCATCCGCCTTCCCTCCTCAGCCGATTAAGCCGCCGAAGCCCATGAACGCAATCGCCATCAGACCCGCCGTAATCAGCGCGCCGGGGAAGCCGTTCATCCACTTGGGCATGTTCGCCAGCGCCAGACGCTCGCGGATGCAGGAGAAGAGAATCATCGCCAGACCGAAGCCCGCCGCCGCGCAGAAGCCGTTGAACGTGCTTTCCAGCAGGTTGTAGCCGTTATCCACGTTCAAAATCGCCACGCCCAGCACCGCACAGTTAGTGGTGATGAGCGGCAGATACACGCCCAGCGACTGATACAGCGAGGGGGAAATCTTCTTCAGCGCCATTTCCACAATGCCGACCAGCACGGCAATGACGAGAATGAACGCAATCGTCTGCATGTATTCCAGGTGCAGCGGCACCAGAATCAGGTGCTGCACGAACCAAGTGATGAAGCTGGCGAGTGTCATCACGAAGATGACCGCCATCGACATGCCCTTTGCCGTGTCGTACTGCTTCGAGACGCCGAGGAACGGGCAGCAGCCGAGGAAGCGGTTCATGACAAAGTTATTGACCAGCAGACCGCCGACAAGAATCGTCAGCAGATTCGCCCAAATGTTGCTCATGCTGCCGCCCCCTTCTTTTTCGACTTATTCGACAGTGCATTGACCAGAATCAGCAGCAGACCCAGCGTGATGAAGCCGCCGGGAACCTGCGTCATGATGCCCATCGGCTGATAGCTGGCGGGCATCACCTGCAGACCAAAGAACGTACCGTTGCCCAGCAGCTCACGAATGACGGACAGCAGCGTGATGGCGAAGGTGAAGCCCAGCCCCATGCCCAGGCCGTCCGCAATGCTCAGCACCGGCGGATTCTTTGACGCGAAGGACTCCGCACGGGCAAAGATGATGCAGTTGACAACAATCAGCGGGATAAACATACCCAGCGCCTGCGACAAATCCGGCAGGAACGCCTTAAGCAGCATGTCAATCATCGTCACGAAGGACGCGATGATGATGATGTACGCCGGAATGCGCACGCTGTCCGGGATGATGTTGCGCAGCAGGCTGATGAACAGATTCGAGAAAATCAGCACAGCCGTAACCGCCAGACCCATGCCGATGCCGTTCATGCCGGACGTGGTGATGGCCAGCGTCGGGCACATGCCCAGCATCAGTACAAACGTCGGATTCTCCCAAATCAGGCCGTTCAGCAGGACACTCATGAAGGTTTTCTTCTGATTAGCCATGCTTTTTCACCTCCCCAAACGGATGCGGCGCGGTAAAGCGGTCAATCAGGGGCGTGCAGACGTTCATGAACAGAATCGCGAAGGAGCAGCCTTCGGGGTAGTTCGCGTAGGCACGGATGATGAACAGCAGCAGACCGCAGCCAATGCCCATGATCACGCGGCCGGGCACCGTCACCGGGCTGGTCGCATAGTCAGTCGCCATGAAGAACGCGCCGAGCATCAAGCCGCCCGCAAATACCTGATAAATCGCCATTTCAGCGCCATCCTTAATCAGGTAGCAGACGAACACAGTCGCGATGAAGGACACCGGGATGCGCCAGTCAGCAATCTTGCGGACGCACAGGTAAATGCCGCCGACGAGAATCGCCAGCTTGCAGGTTTCGCCCAGCACACCGCCGCAGTTGCCCAGCAGCAGATCCATAAAGTTCACGCCGGAAACGCCCTTGCTCAGCAAGCCGAGGGGCGTTGCGGAGGTCGTCGCATCCACGACGAAGTTGGACTGCGGATAGCTGCTCATCAGCGCAGACCAGCTGACGAACAGAATCGCACGCGCGGTCAGCGCCGGGTTCATGAAGTTGCTGCCGATGCCGCCGAACATTTGCTTGACGAGGACGATGGCAATCACGCCGCCGACCACCGCCAGCCACCACGGCGCGTTCGCCGGGAGGTTGTACGCCAGCAGCAGACCCGTCACGACGGCGCTCCAGTCGCCAATCGTCACTGTCCGCTTCGTCAGCTTTTCCCACACAAATTCAGATAGAACACAGGTTGCCACGGACACGCAGATGAGCATCAGCGCGCTCCAGCCGAAGATGATAACGCCCGCAATGCCAGCCGGCAGCAGCGCCAGACAAACCTCCTGCATGATGCGCTGCGTGCTGCTATGGTCGCGCAGGTGGGGCGAGGAGGTCATCACAAGATTATTCTGCATGGTGTTATGCCTCCTTCTTGGACTGCTCTTCAGCAGCCTTCTTTGCAGCTTCTGCCGCGGCTTTCTTCGCGGCTTCCGCCTTCTTGCGGGTCGTAATCACCTTTTTGCCCTGACGGCAGGACTGCGTAAGCAGGCGCTTGGCGGGGCAGACGAAGGTGCACGCACCGCATTCGATACAGTTCATGATGCCGTACTTTTCGGCTTCGTCATAGCGGTCGGCGCGGACGCAGCGGTCAAGCAACGTCGGCATCAGCTGCATCGGGCAGGCGCGCAGGCAGCGGCCGCAGTTGATACAGGCGGATTCCACCGGGTCAACGGCTTCTTCGCCCAGTACCAGCACGCCGGAGGTGCCCTTCGTGACCGGGATATCCGTGCGGGTAATCGCCATGCCCATCATCGGACCGCCGCTGATGAGCATCCGTGCGCCGGACTGCATTCCGCCGCAGGCTTCCAGCAGCGTGTCGATCGGCGTACCGACGCTAACGAGGAAGTTGCCGGGGTTGTTGACCAGCCCGCCAACGGTCGTCACGCGCTGCACGAGCGGGCGACCCTCGCGAATCGCCTGCTGAATGGCATACACCGTGCCGACGTTGCTGACCACGCAGCCGACATCCAGCGGCAGACCGCCGGTCGGCACCTTGCGGCGCGTCAGGGCATACACCAGCTGCTTTTCACCGCCCTGCGGATAGCGGACGGGCAAATCATGAATCGTGATGCCTTCGACGTTCTTCGCCGCGGCACGGAGCGCTTCCACCGCGTCCATTTTGTTGTTCTCCACGCCGACGTGCGCTTCCTTCACGTCCAGCGCAAGCATCATCAGGTGGATGCCGTCGATGATTTCCGCGGGCTTTTCCAGCATCAGGCGATGGTCAGCCGTCAGGTACGGTTCGCACTCCGCGCCGTTAATGACAAGCTTCTCAATCGTCTTGCCCTTCGGGGGCGTAATCTTGACCTGCGTGGGGAACGTCGCGCCGCCCATGCCGACGATGCCGGCTTCGCGGACGATGGTCTGCAATTCCTGCGCGGTCAGCGTTTCCGGATGCTCCGCCGGATGCAGTTCCACCCAGTTGTTCTGGAAGTCATTCTCGATGACGACGGCGGAAACCGTCGAACCATTCGCCAGCTCGACCGGCTCAATGCCGACGACCTTGCCGGAGACGGACGAATGCACCGGTGCGGACACAAAGCCGCCCGCTTCGCCAATCTTCTGACCCGCCAGCACCAAATCACCCTTCTGCACGATGGGCTTGCAGGGCGCACCGATATGCTGCGAAAGCGGAATCACCACGCGCGCAGGCGCGGGCAGCTCACGAATGGCGTTGCCGCTGTTGACGGCCTTGCCGTTTACGCCCTCATGCGGATGCGTTCCGCCGGGAAACATGTGTTTGACAAACACAGAGAAAACCCCTTTCCAAATCCTTTCGCATCCCCTGCCGTGACAGCAGAAAACACATATTCAGACGGAATCCGTCTGAACAGGACACAATCACACGAAATCTATTATATCATATAACAAGGCATTTGGTACAGTGAAAAGTTTGACAAATGTCAGCCAAAGTTTTTTAGTCAATTTCACCATTAGCTATGACTAATATCTTCTTCCGGCAGATTTCCCGCCACATAGAGCATGTGCGCTGCGTGACTCATGGCACTGCCCTCGCTGCCGTCCGCGCCGCCGAGCATCCGCGCAACTTCGCTGATTCGTTCCTTGGGTGAAAGCAGGCGAACACTCGTATTCGTCCGCTCCCCTTCCACACGCTTCTCCACAAGAAACTGGTGCGCCGCCATCGCTGCAATCTGCGGCAGGTGCGTCACGCAGATAACCTGCCGCTTGCGCGCGATCAGCGCCATCTTCTCCGCGACGACCTGCGCCATCCGTCCGCTGATGCCCGTGTCGATTTCGTCGAACACCATCGTGCCGACGCCGCCTTTTTCGGCTTCGAGGCTCTTAATCGCCAGCATCAGGCGCGACAATTCGCCGCCGGAAGCGATTTTTGACAGCGGCTTCAGCGGTTCGCCGGGGTTCGGGGAAATCATAAACTCAATCACGTCGTCGCCGACCGACTGCGGCATGAAAATCTTCCCTTCCGGGCGAATCGCGAACGACACTTGGAAGATGGTGTTGCCCATGCCGAGGTCTTTCAGCTGCGCCATCATGTTCTTCTCAAACTCATTCGCCAGCCCGTGCCGCGCCTCCGTCAGCTGACGGGCCAACTGCCGATACTGCGCCAAGAGCCGCTTATGCTCCGCGCCGGTTTTGGCAACCTGCTCATCCAGCGAAACGTAATTGTCGTATTCCTCCTGCATCTTCTGCTGCTGCGAAAGGACTTCCGCCACCGTTTCGCCGTACTTGCGTTCCATGCGCCGAATCAAATCCAGCCGTGCCTCAACTTTTTCCGCCCGAACGGGGTCGAACTCCCCTTTTTCAGTCAGATCCGCCAGTTCGTAGCCGATTTCCTCCAGCTCATAGTACGCTGAATCGCACCGCTGCGCCAGACTGACGTAGTTTTCGCCGAACGCCGCCAGCGACCGAAGCGCATCCGCCGCTTCCTTCACGCGCGAAAGTACCGTCTCGCTGTCATCGTTCGCTGAAATCGCCCGATGCGCCGCCGCAACCGCTGTCGCAATCTTCTCTGAATGCCGGAAGCGCTCTTTTTCCGCTGCCAGCGTTTCTTCCTCGCCCAGCTTCAACCGCGCTTTTTCCAATTCCTCCAGCGACTTTTTCAGCGATTCTATGCGGTACTGCTTCTTCTCATTCTCCTTGACCAAGCGCGCGTACTGCCGATGGTTGGTGATGAACGCCTGATAGGCCGCGTCCACGCGGCTGAGCAGCGCCTGATAATCGTCGCCGCCCGCAGCATCCAGAAACAGCAGGTGATACTGCGAGTTCATCAGGAACTGCGCCTCGTGCTGCCCATGCACGTCCATCAGCAGTACGGCGATGTCTTTGAGCGCGGACAGCGGCATCACCACCCCGCAGACGCGGCAGAGGTTACGCCCGGAGCGCGTGATTTCGCGGTAGAGCGTTACCGTGCCGTCGAAATCATCAAGTTCCTGCGCCTGCGCCCATTTTGCAACTTCCGCATTGCCGCTGGCATCAAACACCGCTTCGACCCACGCCTTGTCCGTTCCCGTGCGGATGAGTTCCCGCGCGGCGCGTCCGCCCAGCACCAGATTGACCGCGTCCACGACGATGGATTTGCCCGCGCCGGTTTCGCCGGTCATAACGTGCAGCCCTTCGCCGAATTCCAGACTCAGTTCCTCAATCAGCGCGATATTCCGCATTCGCATGGATAGAATCATGATGGATACTCCTTTTCCGTGCCGGGGATAACCATTGCCGTTATTTCATCATTTCCCGGATGCGGCTGGTGACGGTGATCGTCTCCTCGTTCGAGCGGATAATCAGCAGCACCGTGTTGTCGCCTGCCAGCGTCCCCAGCACCTCCGGCCAGTGCATACTGTCCAGCGCTTCCGCCGCAACGTTCGCCGAACCCGACAAGGTTTTCACCACAATCAGGTTGTTCGCCGATGAGACAGACAGCAGCGATTCCGCCAGCATCCGAATGAAACGGTCGGTCAGATTGTTGTCCGCCTGATCGCCCGTTGCGTATTTGTACTTGCCGGAGGGGGTCAGCACTTTCAGCAGCCGCAATTCCTTAATGTCGCGGGATACGGTCGCCTGCGTCACGCGGATGCCCCGCGCATTCAGGGCGCTGGCGAGTTCCTCCTGCGTTTCAATTTCCTGTTTTTCGATGATATCGAGGATTGCCACTTGTCGAACGGTTTTCATATTTCCGCAGTACCTGCCTTTCCATTTTGTGTTATCGGGTCCATTCCGTCAGCTTTTCGCGGACAAGGTTGAAGAACGGCTGGTCACTCGTGCGGATGAGCTGCAGCGTTCGATCGGCACGACTGATTTCGACCACCGCACCGTCATCCAGCTGCGCGTACGTCTGCCCATCGACTTGCAGGCAGGCGCTCTGCGGCGCATCCGACCCCAATAGCAGGCGAATCTGTGCACTGCCCTGCACAACGGTCGGACGATGCTGCAAACTGTGGGCACAAATCGGCGTGAGCACCATGCAATCCACTTTCGGGGAAATAATCGGGCCGCCAGCGGAGAGCGAATAGCCGGTTGACCCCGTCGGCGTGGCGACAACAAGCCCGTCGGCAATGTAATGCCCGGCGAGTTCGCCATCCACCAGCGCCGTAACCGTAATCAGCCGCGCATAGCCGCCGCGGCTCATCACCACGTCGTTGATGGCGTACCAGCTTTGCCCATTCATCTGCACGGACAGCACTGCGCGGCGCTCTGTCTCGTAATCGCCGCGGATGACCTTGTCCAACAGCTTTGGCAGGGCGTCTGCCTCGCCTTCCGCCAAAAATCCGACGCGCCCCAGGTTCACGCCGAGCAGCGCCGCATCCCACGAAAGCGCATACTGGGCGCCGCGAAGCAGCGTGCCGTCGCCGCCCAGTGACAGAATCACATCCGCCCGCGCATCCGGCGCATTCAGCGAAGTCACGCTGCCCGACGCAAACGCTGCCAGCACCTCATCTTCCACCAGCACCTGCGCGCCGCAGGACGCAAGCTGTGCCACTACATGATGCGCCGCCGCCATTGCATCCGGCCGATGACCATGAATGACGATGCCAAGTCGCACGCCGTTCCCTCCATCCTGATTCAGTCTGCCGTTTTTTTCACAAACAGCACCCGAAGTATCCCCATTATAACACAAGATGAATATTCATGCAAGCATATACAGAAATTTTGATACCATTTCCAAATGAGAATGCGCACGCAGATGGCGCAGGTGGATGCAGGGAATCGTATTACTTGTGTGAAGACCCCTTTAGCTCCTGATGCGCCTTTTTCACCAGCTCGTGGATGATTTCCGGCGTCACCGGCTCAGTCTCCTGCGTCTGGACGGTGATTTTGCCCAAGAACTCAATGTTCCCCTCCGGCCCCTTAATTGGCGAATAATCAAGCTGCTGCACCTGCCAGCCGATGGTCGGCGCGAATTCCACAATTTCCCGCAGCACGTCCTCGTGCACCTTCGGGTCGTGGATGACGCCTTTCTTGCCGATGCGGTCGCGTCCCGCCTCGAACTGCGGCTTAATCAGCGTATAGAACACGCCCTCCTCGCCCATCAGCTGCGCCGCAACAGGCAAAATCAGGCGAATGCTGATGAAGGACACGTCCATCACCGTAACGGTCGGGTGCAGCGGCAGCATGTCCGGCGTCAGCAGGCGCGCATTCGTCCGCTCATAGAGCGTTACGCGCGGGTCGTTGCGCAGTTTCCACGAGAACTGCCCGTAGCCGACGTCAATCGCATAGACATGCGCCGCGCCGTTTTGGAGGCAGACGTCCGTGAAGCCGCCGGTCGCCGCGCCGATGTCCATGCACACTTTGCCGCGCAGATCCGCCTGAAAGGACGTAATTGCCTTTTCCAGCTTCAATCCGCCGCGGCTGGCATAGGGGTTCGACTTGCCGCGGATTTCCAGCTCGTCCTCCGGCTTAATCAGCTCCGACGCCTTGTCAATGCGGCGCGTGCCGACGTACACCTCGCCCGCCATGATGCTGACCTGCGCCTTCGTGCGGCTTTCGCAAAGCCCGCGTTCCACCAGCGCCACATCAGCCCGTTGCTTTTCGCTCATTGATGCTTTTCTCCATTCTTCAGCGCGATGACGATGCGCTGGGTCATCAGTTCCGGCGTCAATCCCAAGTATTTCAGCAGCTGATCACGCCGTCCATGCTGCACGAAGGTATCCGGGATGCCGAAGGACAGCATCGGCGCGGGCAGCCCTTCGCCGGACAGGAACGCGCAGACCACGCTGCCAAAGCCGCCCGTCAGCACATGCTCCTCCATCGTGACGATTGGGCGATTCGCCAGCTGACGCAGCATTTTCTCGTCCATCGGCTTCACGCTCCGGCAGTTCACCAGCGCCGCGTGAATCCCGCGCTTTTCCAGCAGGTCGCGGACTTCAATCGCTTCCGCCACCATCGAGCCGACAGCCAGCAGCGCCACATCCTCCCCCTGCTCCATCATCTCCCATTCGCCGATGCGGAACGGCTTATCCTGCGCCGGGTAGCGCGCCGACAAATCGACGGATTCACGCCCATAGCGAATGGCACAGGGGGATTCGTTCTCCTGCGTCCAGCGCATCATGGTGCGCAGCTCATTCAGGTCTCGCGGCGCCAGAATCACCATGTTCGGCACGGGCAGCATTGACGCTAAATCCCACACGCCGTGGTGCGTCGCGCCATCCTCGCCGACCAGCCCCGCACGGTCAAGCAGCAGCGTCACGTTCAGCTTCGGCATACAAACGTCATGTATCATCTGGTCAAACGACCGTTGGAAGAACGACGCATAGACCGCGAAGTACGGCTTCATACCGCCCGCTGCCAGCCCAGCTGCCATCGTAACGGCATGTTCCTCCGCAATGCCGACATCCATCATGCGGCGCGGAAAACGCTCCGCAAAGTACGACAAGCCCGTACCCGACGGCATAGCGGCGGTAATCGCGACGATTTTTTCATCCGTTTTCGCCATTTCGGACAGCGTTTCCGCCATTACCTGCCCATAGGACGGCAGCGTTCCCTTCTTGCGCGCCGTACCGGTTTCCACATAGAACGGCGGCGTGCCGTGGAAGCGCTCCGGCTTATCCTCCGCCGCGCTGTATCCATATCCTTTTTTTGTGAGCACATGCACGACAACCGGCTCATCCAACTGTTTGACGGCCTCCAATGTGTGCTCCAGTGCCTTGAGATCATGCCCGTTAATCGGGCCGAAATAATGGAAGCCAAGGCTATTGAAGAATCCCTCTTGATTTTCGCGCACGAACATGGACTTGACGCTCTTTTTTGCCCACGATAAAAAGCACTGAAGCGGTTTTCCGACTACGGGCAGGCAGGACAAACCTTTGCGGATGACCCGCTTCGTGCTTGTCCACCCGCTGGAGACGCGCAGATCCGTCAGGTGCTGCGAAAGCGCCCCCACGTTCGGCGCAATCGACATTTCGTTGTCATTCAGAATGACAATCATACGCGTATGACTGTCACCCGCGTCGTTGAGCGCCTCATAGCACATGCCGCCGGTCATTGCGCCATCGCCTACCAGCGCCAGCACATGGTGATGCTGCCCCTGCAAATCGCGGGCGCGCGCCAGCCCCAGCGCTGCGGACAGCGCGGTAGAGGCATGACCCGTCTCGAACACATCATATTCGCTTTCGGAGCGCTTCGGGAAACCGGACAGACCGCCAAAAGAACGCAGGGTACAGAACGTGCGGTAGCGCCCCGTCAGCAGTTTGTGGACGTAGCTCTGATGCCCCACATCGAAGACGATTTTATCCTCTGGCATGTTGAACACGCGGTGAATCGCCATCGTTAATTCTACCACGCCCAGATTGCTCGCCAAATGCCCGCCGCGCTTGGAAATGGTCGTGACCAGTTCTGTGCGAATCTGCGCGGCAAGATCGTTCATCTCCGCATAGGACAAACCTTTAATGTCCTGCGGCGACTTGATATCCTCCAATCGCAAGCATTTTCCCTCCTTCATGGATTTTGCATTTGTGTTGATTGATGCTATTTCTCAGATAAGAATGCGCAAGCGGATGGCGCAGGCGAATACAGGAAATAGTATTAGAATTTGCTGCCCTTGCTCCCCTTTGCGCCCTTCGTGCCACCGAGCGAAACGCCCTTCAAAATATCGGAGGAATAAGCATAATTGCGCATGTTGCGGTCTTCGTTCGCCTTGCGCGCGCAGTCCACCATGCGGTCAATCAGCTGCGAATACTTCACGCCCTTGTTCTCCCACAGGTAGAATGCCAGCGAGCCGGGAATCGTGTTGATTTCAGTGATGTATACCTGCTCGGACGCGCGGTCAAACATGTAATCGATGCGCACAACGCCCTTGCAGTCCAGCATCCGGAAAATATCGCAGGACATTGCCTGAATCTTATCGCGCAGGCTGTCCTCAATCGGCGCGGGCAGCACGCGGTGCAGGCTCGCCATGCCCTTCGAGCCGCCATTGGCAAGATACTTCTCCTTGAAATCGAGGAACTGCTGACCCGACAGCGGCATCTCAATCGGGCTGGCTTCCACGTCGCCATCGTAGCCCAGTACGGAGCAGTTCAGCTCAATCGGGTGATCCAGCCCCTTCTCAACCAGCACGCGGCGGTCGTACTCAAATGCCAGTTCAAGGCTATCTGTCAGCCCTTCGCGGTCATCCGCACGGCTGACACCGATAGACGAGCCAAGGTTCGCGGGCTTGACGAACACAGGATAGCCCAGTTCCTTCTCCACCTTGTCCAGCACGGCGTTTTTGTCCTGCTGATACATGGCGCGCGTGAACCAGCAATCCGGCAGACACGGCAGCGTCCCCGCGCCGCGGAAGAACTGCTTCATCATGATTTTGTCCATGCCGATGGCGCTGCCTGCCACGCCCGTGGACGTGTACGGCAGATTTGCCAGTTCCAGCATCCCTTGCAGCGTGCCGTCCTCGCCGTTCAGCCCGTGCATGACGATGACGCAGACTTCCAGCCGCGCCACCACGACCTGCGAGGGATGCCCGAACAGCCCCTTGCCGGGACGGTTCGCCAGCAGCGCGCCCGAACCCGCCGTCACGTCCAGCGCAACGGCTTCGATGCCCGCTTTGTTCGGGTCAAAGGGCGTGTACGTCTCGATGCGGCGGAGCGCATTTCCCGTATACCAGACGCCGTTTTCACCGATATACACCGGGATGACGTCGTACTTCTCGCTGTCCACATGGTTCATCAGCTGCACCGCGCTGATGATGGATACCTCGCGCTCACAGCTGCGGGAACCGAAAATCACACCAAGCTGAACCTTTGCCATAACAAAATCTCCTTGCCTTTACGGAATCTCTGATTGATTCGGCAGAGCTTCCTTACGTTTCAGAATAGTGATCCGGAAGATCGTTTTCAAACATTGCAATGTCGCCGGGACGCCCAATCTGCCGCAGGAGCACCGTCGCTTCGTCGAGGCTGGCGACGACGTGCAGATTTCCCTGCGGGAAGCCCGCTGCGAGCAGCCCTTCGGCAATCGGCTGCGTGTGCTTCTTGCCCACGAGAATAGCGATATCCGCGTTGCCGCAGATTTTCCGCCCAAATTCGCGGTTGAACGCCGCTTCCTGTCCGCCCAATTCGACCATACCGGGGGTAATGATGATGCGCCGCGCTTGGAACGCCCCCAGTACCTTCACTGCCGCTTCCGCGCCCTTCGGGTTGGAATTGAACGCATCGTCGATGATGGTGATGCCCGGCGACGGAATCAGCTGCAAGCGGTGCTCCACCGGCTGCAGTTTGCTGATGCCGCGCGCCACCTGCCGCATGGTCAGCCCCAGATGGAGCGCAACCGTCGCGGCAAGCAGGATGTTCTGGATGTTGTGTTCCCCCAGCAGGCGCGTTTCGCACGCAATTTCCTCCGCCGACGTATGCAGGACGAATCGGCTGCCCATCGGGGAAACCGTCACATCCGTTGCCCACACGTCCGCATCCGGGCTGTAATGCAGGCAGCAGAGGCGCTTTTCTTTCTCCGTTCGGTCATAGAGTTCACGGCAGATTGCGCCGTCATCCGGGAAAAAGCAGCAACCATCCGCCGGAACAGCGTCCATCAATTCATATTTCGTATTTTTGATGCGTTCCAAGGTATGGAAAGTGTCCAAATGCTGCGGACCGACGCTCGTCAGCACGCCGTAACGCGGATGCACCAGTCGACACAGTTCCTTGATATCCCCGACATGCCGTGCGCCCATTTCTGCCACAAACACCTGCGTCGCAGGCGTCAGGCGCTCACGGATGATTTTCGTCACGCCCATTGGCGTATTGAAGCTGCTCGGGGTAATCAGCGTCTGATACTTCTCCTGCAAAATTGTGCCGAGAATGAACTTGACGCTCGTCTTGCCGTAGCTGCCGGTAATGCCGATTTTGATGACGTCCGGGCGCGCCGCCAGCTTCTTCTGCGCGTCGCGGAAGTACATTTCGCTCACGAGCTTCTCAATCGGCCACGCCAGCAATCCGCCCAACGCCACCCAGAGCGGCAGCAGCAGCGGCAGCAGTCCGCAGAAGTACACCTTCGTCAGCAGCGCAATCGGCGTGCAGAGCAGCGTGTAGACAACGCCCATGACAATGTACGTCCGCTTGACGCGCATCGTGACGACAAACGGCTTTTTCGCCTTCTTCTGCTGGAAAATCGACCGGCACCACCAGCCGCCCGCGACCGCCAGTGCTGCATTCACCAGCGCCAGCAGGATTTTGCCGACGCTCATGTCCAACATCCGGTCAATGCTCCGGTATGCCAAATACAGCAGCGTCAAATATACCGCCAGCGTGACGCCGGGCAGCAGCGCGCGCTTCCAATTGCGCCGCAGCGTCCGGAAATAGCCGGGAAATTGGTAGCTTTCCAGCTGGAAATCATGCATCAAGCTCCGTTGTGCCAGCAGCATCGCCAAGGCAGTCGCCAGCGCCGGAAGCCATTTCAGAAAGTTAATCACCTGATTCACTCCTGCCCCATCCAAATCAGTTTAGCAGGAACTGACGCACAATCGTCTGAAAGCGCGTCGCCTGCTCCAGATATGCGAAATGCGTGCCGCCTTCCAGCACCACCAAACCGCTGTCGGCAATTTCCTTTTCCATCTGCTGCCCCATCCACAGCGGCGTTTCCGTGTCGCGGTCGCCCCAGATGAGCAGCGTCGGGTTCTTGATATGCGAAAGCAGCGCACTCTGGTCATAACCCACGACCTTGACGAACGTCTTGCGCATTTCCGGCGACAGGGCGGCATAATCCCGCGATCCGTACTTCTGCACGAGATTCTCCTGCCACTTGTCCGGCAAGCTGCCGAAGAGATGCGTCTTTTTCGCTACACCGACGAGCTTTTTCAGCCGCTGATACCGCTGCGACTTTTTGCTCTTTTCGCTGGATAGCTTCGGCCGGATGCCCGCCGCGCCTGTCAGAATCAGCTTTTCAAAACGTTCCGGATGGTCGGCGGCGAGCTCAATCGCCACGCGTCCGCCGAAGGAATGCGCAATCACGCTGCACGGCAGGAAGTCGAGCTTCATCAGCAGTTCCAGCAGATTCGCGGCGAAATCCGGCACACCCCACGGTTGCGGCGGAAATCCGCTTTCGCCATGCGCCGGAAAATCCACCCGAAGCACGGTCATGTCCGGCGTGAGCGCATCGCTAATCCCCGCCATCAGCTTTTCCGAGCAGCCCCAGCCATGCAGCAGCACCACTTTTCTTTCGCCGTGGCCGCTGATTTCATAATGGACGCGGATGCCCTGAAGCGTCATTTCCACAAAACGCATCTCCTTTTCAGCCGTCGATTCGCCAGATGTATCGGCACTTGACGGCGCTGATTTCCCAGCGGTCGCGGATTTCCTGCGGCACAGCCACGGTTCTTTCCAGCATGCAGCCCAGCCCCAGGCACGTCTTGCGGCTCGCCCAGTTGTCCGGGTCAGTCGTGATGACGACGCTGCTTTTGCCATGCAGGGCAATCAGCGGACGCAAGAGCGCACAGGCGCGGCGCGCGTAGTGATTGCCGCGATACGGCGGGTCAACATGATAGCCAATATGCCCGAAATAGTACACACAGGGGCTTTCCCCCATCCGCAGGGAGATGCGTCCAACTTCCCGGTGCGTCCCGTGCGGCACAATCATATAGTCATACACGCGGCCGAATCCCATTTCCTTTTCCGGCGGATAGAGCCGCAAGGGCAGCAAGTCAATCACGCCATCGGAAAACTCAGCCCGCACTCTGCGAAACAGCATCCTTACACATCCTGTATCTGCACCTGCGGAAGCAGGGCAGCAAAATCATCGGGGCGAATCAGCTGCGTCCCCTCGGTCATTACCGACGCACAGCCCGCCGCCGCGCCATACGCCAGCGCACGGCGAACGTCCCCTGTTTTCTCCAAGCCAGTCATCACACCGCCGACCATTGCGTCGCCCGCGCCAACGGTGGACTGCACCCGCACCGGAATCGCCGGGGCAAACATGGCGCCGCGTTCCGACACCCACAGCGCACCCTCTCCGCCGAGGCTCACGAGCACATTCTGCGCGCCCATCTCAAGCAGCTCCAGCGCCGCCTGATGCACATCCGCCATCGTCGGCAGCGGACGGTTCATGGCGGCTTGCAGTTCACTTCGGTTCGGCTTGACGAGGAACGGACGCGCTGCCAGCCCCGCCATCAGCGCCGCGCCGCTCACATCCAGCACAAACAGGCGTTCCGGCAGGGAGAGCATCAGGCCGCGGTAATATTCCGGCGGACATTCCGGCGGCAGCGAACCTGTCAGGACAACATACTGTCCTGCCGTTGTCTTCTCCGCCAGCAAGTCCGAAAACGCCCGCTGATTCGCCGCGTTGACCGGCGCGCCGGGTTCGTTCAGTTCCGTCACGCCCGTGCCGTCCTGCGGGACAATCTTCATGTTCGTGCGCACGTCGCCGTCCACGGGCAGGAAAACATGCGCCACCTGCTCGCCGTCCAGCTTGCGGCGAACCGCGTCAATGCCGTTTTTGCCCGCACAGCCGAGGACACAGGACGCAATGCCCAGCCGGCGCGCAGTAATGGCGACGTTGATACCCTTGCCGCCCACATCCTGCCGCGCGGACAGGACACGGTTCACATCGCCCACCGTGAAGGAACGGAGCGACACCGTGCGGTCAAACGAAGGATTCAGGCACACACAAGCCAGCATGGGCAAACCTCCCCATCATCAGCAGTCCATCCCATTATATCATGATTCCCCGCATGATGCAACCTGACGCGGAAAGAAAAAGGCTGCCCCGTATTCGCTCGGAGCAGCCAAATGGACTCATTCCTTAATGCTGTAGGCATTCAGCGCGTTCTGCATCGTGATCTGTGCAAACGCTTCCAGCGGAATTTCGCGCAGCGCGGCAATTTTCTCCGCCACATAGCGCACGTTCGTCGGCTCATTTCGGCGGCCGCGGACGGGTTCGGGCGCAAGGTACGGGCTGTCCGTCTCAATCAGGATGCGGTCAAGCGGCACATTCACCGCGGCTTCCTGCAATTTCGGCGCTTTCTTGAAGGTCACAGGCCCCGCAAAGCTGATGAAGTACCCCAGTTTCAGGTACTCCTTCGCAATCTCCCAGCTGCCGGAAAAGCAGTGGATGATGCCGCCGGTTAAATGCTTCTTGTGGCGCTTCATGATGTCCAGCATGTCCTGATGCGCATCGCGGATGTGGTACGCCACGGGCAGCGACAATTCCCACGCCAACTCCATCTGCGCCTCGCAGACCGTCATCTGCGTTTCGCGCGGCGACAGGTCATAGTAGTAATCCAGCCCGATTTCGCCGATGGCGACGACTTTCTCTTCCTTCGACCAGTCCGCCAAGCGCTGCAAATCATCCTCCACGAAGCCTTTCGCCTCGTGCGGATGGATGCCGATGGCGGCATAGCAGCCCGGATGCGCCGCCGCGAAATCCGCGCTGTGCCGGGAGGTCGCCATGTCCGAGCCAATCACGGCGTACCGGGTGACGTCTGCTTCCGCCATGCGGGTCAGGACGTCCTCCCGGTCGTCGTCGAACTTCGGCTCATCGACATGGCAATGAGAGTCAAACAGCGCCATCATCCGATGATTGCACCGTCCTCCACGCCCTCGCCGACGCTCATCAGGCGCAGATTATCCTCGTCATCGACGGCGGAGAGAATCATGCCCTGACTTTCGATGCCCGCAATCTTGCGCGGCGCGAGATTCACGACCGCCACGACCTGCTTGCCGACGAGGTCTTCGGGCTTGTAATACTTCGCGATGCCGGAGAGAATCGTGCGTTCGCCGTCCTTGCCGAAGGAGAGGCGGAATTGCAGGAGCTTGTTGCTCTTCTCCACCTTCTCGCAGGACAGCACGCGCGCCACCTGCATCTTGCACTTGCAGAAATCATCGAAAGCGATTTCCGCCGGGAAATCAGGCGTTTCGTGCTTCTTCTCCGCCTTCTTTTCAGGCTTGGCGGCAGGCTTCTTTTCTTCCTTCTTCGGCTCTTCGGCAGATGCGTCGCGTTCGATTTCCTTCTGGATGTCCAGACGCGGGAACAGCGCCGCCCCCTTATGCACCGTCAGGCCTTCCGGCAGTACGGCAAACGGCTTGCAAACGGAATCCCACGTCTTGAGCGCGTCGTCGGTCACGCCCAGCTGCTCGAAAATGCGTTCCGGCGTGCGCGGCATGACGAAGCCGATCATCACGGCGACGCGGCGGACGCACTCTGCCAGCGTGTACAGCACCGTCTTCAGCCGCGGCTGACCCTCTTCGCTGCGGCCCAGCACCCACGGCTGCGTCATGTCGATATACTTGTTGCAATCGCTGATGAGCTTCCATGTTTCCACCAGCGCGTTGGAGAACTGGAAGGCGTTGACGTAGTTCTCCACCTTGCCGGAAAGCTGCTCCGCCTCGTCCCAGATGGGCTTGTCGATAGCTTCATCCACCGCGTCGATGGCGGGAACCGTGCCGCCGAAGTACTTCTCAATCATCGCGACCGTGCGGGAGACGAGGTTGCCAAGGTCATTCGCAAGGTCGGAATTGATGCGCGTCAGCATGGCTTTGAGCGTGAATTCGCCGTCCGAGCCGAAGGGCATTTCGCGCATGAGGAAATAGCGTACAGCATCGGAGGAATAGCGGTTGCACAGCACGACCGGGTCAACGACGTTGCCGACGCTCTTGCCCATCTTCTTGCCATTGATGACCAGCCAGCCGTGGCCAAACACCTGCTTGGGCAGCGGCAGCCCCAGCGCGTGGAGCATAATCGGCCAGATAATGGTATGGAAACGGACAATTTCCTTGCCGACCAGATGGACATCCGCCGGCCAGTACTTCTGGAACAGCGCGTCATTGTCCGTGCCGTAGCCCAGCGCGGAAATGTAATTGCTCAGCGCGTCAATCCAGACATACACCGTGTGCTTCTCGTCGAACGTGACCGGGATGCCCCACTTGATGGACGTGCGGCTGACGCACAGGTCTTCCAGCCCCGGACGGAGGAAGTTGTTCAGCATCTCGTTGGCGCGGCTGGCGGGCTGGATGAAGTCCGGATGCTCCTCGATGTACTGAATCAGCCATTCGGCGTACTTCTGCAGGCGGAAGAAGTAGGATTCTTCACGCGTCTTTTCCACCGGGCGACCGCAGTCCGGGCAGCAGCCGTCCTTGAGCTGCAATTCCGTCCAGAAGGATTCGCAGGGCGTGCAGTACCAGCCCTCGTATTCAGACTTGTAGATGTCGCCCTGATCGTACAGCTGCTTGAAAATCTTCTGCACGCACTTGACGTGGCGTTCGTCAGTCGTGCGGATGAAATCGCTGTAATCAATGTCCATCAGCTTCCACAGATCCTTGATGCCCGCGACAATCTTGTCCACATACTCCTTCGGCGTGACGCCCTGTTCCTTCGCCTTGCGCTCAATCTTCTGACCATGCTCGTCCGTGCCGGTCAGGAAATAGACGTCATAGCCTGTCAGCTTCTTGAAGCGCGCCATCGAGTCCGCCGCCGTGGAGCAGTAGGCGTGACCGATGTGCAGGTTGCTGCTGGGGTAGTAAATGGGTGTAGTGATGTAAAACGGCTTCTTACACGATTCACACATGAGTTCATTCCTCCAATTGCTGTTTGAGAGAAACGATAAAAAACCGCCCCTCCCGCATTTTTGCCGAGGGGCGGAGAATTTTCCGCGTTGCCACCCTGATTTATCACTCATCCTGCGGATAACGGCGCGACCCGCCGCACCCTACTTCACCCCAAAGGCGTTCAGGCGCGTGATGCTCCGGAGCCATGTTCCCGCGGATGTCCCGGCTGCTTCTCACCTGCCGCAGCTCTCTTTGCGCATCCATCCACGGTACTCTTTCCATCATTGCAGAGGATATTATAGCGTCATTTGGGCATGGTTGTCAAGGGCAAATTTCAGCTGTGCTGCTGATACCAAGTGTAGTCGTAGCCGTAATCGCCCTGCTGATTTCTGGCGGACAGTGTAAAGCGCACGACGGCGTTCTGCCGCAAGGTCATTTGCAGCGTGCATTCGCCGTTTTCCGCCGCAAGCACCGCCGTATCCGCCGCCGGCTGACCCGCCTGACGCAAAAGACGCAGCTGATTTTCCGACAGCGAACGCGGTTCGCCTAAATCGTGCCATACCTTCAGCGGATTGCACGTCACTTCATCCACCGTCTCCGTCGTCAGCGTCTGTTCACCGTCCGCAGGCAGGGCGATCGTCACGGTCAGCTCGTCGCGGTCGGTGCGGCAGAGATTCCACAGCACGCCTTCATACGAGCCGTCGTCCTTGCGGACAATCACGCTGTGTTCGTCGCGGTGCACCGGCGTTCCATGCAGATGGGAGAAGAACGCGAAGCTCCACAGTGTCGGCTTGGCAATCTGCCCGTTGGCAATCAAGCCGAATCCACCGTGGAAGGGCATCGGCGGCACGCCCTGCTCCTCGAACACATCCCCGAACGTCCAGTAGGAATACGACGCCGCCACATCGCCCATCCGCGCCAGCACACCCGCCATGTACGCCGCATTCAGGTTCGTGTCATGAATCGGGCAGAACGGGTTGTACGACGTGTTGAACTCGGTGATGTGCATCTCCATCCCGCGGTATTCCGGGAAACTGTCGATAATGTCGCGCGTCTCCTGCATTTCAGCGAGGAGGCTGTCCACCGTGCGCATTGTGTGATAGAGATAGCGCCCGCGGTGTTCCGGCGTTTCGCCCATGTAGGCGTGGCGCGACACGAAATCCAGCGGCAGCTGATTCTCCTTGCAGAATCGCAGGAAATTGCGCACCCAGTCCTGCGACGTCGCGCCGCCGCAGATTGCTGGGCCGCCGACGCGCATGTCCGGCAGCACGTCCTTAACTGCCTTCGCCGTCACCGCATACAGGTGATGATACTTCTCTTCATCCGCATTTTTCCAGAAACCCGACAGGTTCGGCTCGTTCCACACCTCGCACGGCCAAGTGGACACTTCGTCCTTCCCGTAGCGCTCCGCCAAATGTGCAAGCGTCGCCTGAACCATCGCCGTCCACTTTGCGTCGTCCTGCGGCGGCGTAACGTTGCCCTTCCAATAGAAGATGGTCTGCGTGCCGCTTGCCATTTTTTCCGGCATGAAGCCCAATTCAAGGAACGGCTTCAAGCCCTGTGCGCGGTAATCATCCATCACGCGGTCAAGGTAGGTGAAATTGTAGCCCTCGTGCCAATTTCCTTCCGCATCCTGATACGGCTGGTAAATCGCCATATCGTCGCTGAACAGCCCGTGACCGCGGATGTGCGTGAACGCGCATTCCGCCTGCGCCATCGCCCGCTGCTGCTGATACTCCTGCTGGAGCGCCAGCCCCATGCGACCTGTGCCGATGCAGAACGCGGTGTTGTTGTTGAACTTCGCCTGACTATCCGCCGCTATGCGGATGGAATCCTGTTTCATGGTATTTTTTCTCCTTACAGTCCTGATTTTGCCCAGTCGAATACGAGCACTTGATCATGCGGCAGCGTCGCCTGACAGGTATCGATCTGCTCATACGGCGCGATATTGACCGGTTCCGCCGCGCGGAGGTTGCCATCCGTCAAGGCGTTGAAGAAGTCGTCGAACATCCAGCGGTCATAGAGCGCCTCCCGGTGCGGACAGAGGACTTTCTCAAACGGCAGCTGCTGGATGCCGCGCATGTTGCTGCGGTACTCCCGAAGCCCCAGCGCCTGCGGGAAGAAGAGCCATGTGCAGGGGTTCCAGTCGTCGCCGGACAGCAGCAGCTTCCGCTCCGGCACATACACCACCGCCGAACCGGGCGTGTGCCCCGGCGCTTCGATGATTTCCGCTGTTAATCCGCCCAAGTCAATCACACCGGGCTTCATCACCTTCGGCAGTGGAATTTCACCCGCGAGAAACGTTTTTTCATCCACCGGCAGGTTCTTTCCGATTGCCTGCGTCAGCACCCGACGGCGCATCTTGTCGTCCGTGAACATGCGCCAGTCCGCCATATCCGCCTCCAGCATGTACGTTTTCGGGAAGCAGCGTGCCCCCAGCGCGTGGTCATGGTGGTTGTGCGTCAGGAACACCGTCAGCGGTAAATCCGTCATGTGGCGCATGAAGTCCGCCACATCCTCAATGCCATAGCCCGTGTCAACCAGCATGGCGGCGTTTTCGCCCTCCAGCAGCGTCATGCAGACGCCCATGCAGTCCACAATATGCCACACTCCCGGCATCACCGCGTGAACCGTAAAGGCCATTTTCGGCTCATCCTTTCCATCTTTGCCGCCTGAAAAAACGGCGTTTTTTGCATAATTCGACGCACAGTTGTGTTTTTCCTGTCGCCCAGTCAACTTTTCGCCGAATTTCTTCCCCTTTTCTGGTTTTGGGTTGTGCACGTCGGCGAAATATGCTATACTTTTAGTAAAATACGTTACAGGAGGTATCCTGTTTATGGCAAATCAATGGCTTTCGTGGCTTCCGTTTTTACCGGCTGATGTTTCCGCCGATTTTTCGTCCCCACGCGAAGTCGCCGCGTTCGAGCTTGCGCAGGCACTGCCGACGCTCTCCCCGAATCTGCACGTTTCGCTTGCCGAGGATGATTCGCTGGGCGAAGGGTTCCATGCCGTGCGCAAAGGCGACGACGTGACGATTTTCGGCGGCAAAACCGGGCTGCTGTATGGCGCTTACTGGCTGCTGATGGCGCTCGCGTCGGGTTCGGCATTGCCGGAGGATCATTCCTCTGCGCCGCAGTACGCGCTGCGCATGATTAACTGCTGGGACAACGCCGACGGCAACGTCGAGCGCGGATATTCCGGGCGCAGTCTGTTCTTCCAAGGCGGCAAGCTGGCCTACGACCCCGCGCGGATGCGGCAGCTTGGGCGTATGATGGCGTCCGTCGGGCTGAACGTGCTGTGCATCAACAACGTCAACGTGCACGACCCGGCGCAGCTGCTGATTGAGGACGATCTGCCGGATCTGGCGAAGCTGGCGGCGATTTTCCGCCCGTTCGGCGTGCGGCTGATGGTTTCCATCGACTATTCGCAGCCGATGCGCCACGGCATCCCGACGGCTGATCCGCTGGATGAACGCGTGCAGGCGTGGTGGAAGCATCAGGCGGAAGTGGTGTACGCCGCAATTCCCGATCTGGCTGGCTTCCTCGTCAAGGCAGACAGCGAACATCGTCCGGGGCCGTTCACCTACGGGCGCAATCACGCGGAAGGCGCTAACATGCTGGCGCGGGCGCTCAAACCGTTCGGCGGAATGCTGGTCTGGCGCTGTTTCGTCTACAACTGTCAGCAGGACTGGCGCGATGAAAAGACCGACCGTCCGAAGGCAGCGTATGAGCATTACGTCTATCTGGATGGGCAGTTCGACGACAACGTGATTCTGCAGGTCAAGAACGGGCCGTTCGACTTCCAAGTCCGCGAACCGATTTCCCCGACCCTGCTGGCAATGCCCCAAACGAAACTGGCGCTGGAATGGCAGCTGGCGCAGGAGTACACGGGTCAGCAGATTGACATTTTCGCCATGCCGGTAATGTGGCAGGAGCTCTTTGCGGACATGCCGCGCAACAGCATCATGGCGATGGCAGCGGTGTCGAACCTCGGCAATGACGCGTGCATGACCGGGCATCCCTTCGCGGCGCTGAATTTCTTTGCATATGGCGCGCTGGCGTGGGATCCCGATGCCTGCCAGCCGGACGATATCATCCACCGCTGGATTCGCCTCACCTATCGTTTTGCGCCGGATGATGAGAACGCGCTGGCGGACGTGCTGCTCGGCAGCCGCCACGCCTATGAGCAGTATACCGCACCGCTTGGCATCTGCTGGATGGTCACGCCGAACCAGCACTACGGGCCGAGTCCCGACGGCTACGAGTATCAGGCGTGGGGCACTTACCACAAGGCCGACCGCAACGCCATCGGCATCGACCGCACGGCGGACGGCACAGGCTATGTCCTGCAATACCCGGAAGCACTGCGCCGCCGCTTTGAATCGACGCAGACCTGCCCGGACGAGCTGCTGCTCTTCTTCCACCGCTTGCCGTACACCTTCAAGATGCGCGACGGGCGGACGCTGATCCAGCGGATTTACGACGATCATTTTGAGGGCTATGAATGGGTGGAGCGCGCCGCGAGCATCCTGAAAGCGCTGCCGCTGCCCGATTTTGACCGTGCTTTAGTAGATGAGCGCATCGGGCGGCAGCTGCACAACGCCCGTGAATGGCGCGACATCATCAACACGTTCTTCCACCGTCTTTCCGGCATTGAGGACGTTCACGAGCGGAAAATCTATCGCTGAGGAGGCTTTTCATGGCGGACACAAGCCAGCCGCATTCATCCCGCTGCCCGGCTTGGCTGCGCGAGGGCGGGCTGTACCTGATTGTTTCCGGCGTCGTGACAGTGCTAAAATATGTGCTGCTGCTCTTTCTGCCGCGCGCATTCGCTTTTCTGCCAATGCGCGACTTCGGCTGGCCCGGCATCGAAATGACGCTGCTGGGCGAAACCTTCCGCTGGAACATCTTCGGCTACGACACGGCGCATGGCGGGCTGCCTTACCTGTGCGCGTACATGACGGCGATGGTACTTGGCGAATGCGTGAACTTTCCGCTTCAGCGCAAGTACGTTTTCCGCGCCAAAGGGCATCTCGCGCGGCAGGTGCTGCTGTATGCGCTTGCGTTCATCGTGATTACCTGCCTGGTGAACTCGATTAACTGCATCTGGGTCGCGGTGGCGGTGAAGTTCGTGCCGGATTGGGTGTACACGCTCGGCACGCTCTTCTTCAACGGCACGATTTCCGCGGTGGTGTTTTTCTTCGTCAACAAACGCATTTTCCCACAGGCATAAAAATGGGGGCTGTCCATCGCGGGCAGTCCCCTTTCTTTATGGCGTTTCTTCGGTTTTGACGACTTTCTGATGCCCGAAATAGTTTGCCAGCGCCTGATTCACCCAGTAGCCCGACTGCCCCTCGTCCGCCAGCCCCAGCGGGTTCAGGAACGCCGGACAGACCGCAACATCCGGGATTTCGCAAATCTCGCCGGGCTGACGCAGCGTTTGGAGGATTTCGGTGTACTGCTGATGATACGCCTGCGCCTCGCCGCTGATGAGCGCTTTCGCCGCTGCAACGCTCGTCGGACTTGCACCCGCCGTCGGATGCGCAGATGGCAGCGTCAGCACCAGCGCAAGCGACAATATGGCGACGATTCCGGCGGAATGGCGCGTCAGATGCGAAAGCGCCGCGTCGATTTTCGTGCCGACGCTGCTGTTCCGCAGCCAGCCGACCCAGAGAAACGTCCAGCAAAGCAGCAGCCAGCCATACGCATAGTAGTAGATGTCGATTTGCCGTCCCGGCCCTATATTCGCCATTGCAAAAAGCGACGGCGTCATTTGCGCCGAAAAGATGGCATACGCCAGCGCGCTTTTCAGCAGTGGAAAGCGGAATTTCAGCCCGCACTGCCCGACGAAATCCCACATCAGCAGGGCAAAAAGCGCAATGGCAATTCCCTGCGGCCAGCCAAACCAGCCCGACACGCGCACCCATGCCCGGTCGAAGGAGTAGAGAATCGCGGGAACCGCATCCATCGAGCGCGGGATGGTCGCTGCACGGACGCGGTTGCCGGGTGCGGCGGCGTTGATAGCGAACGCAGTCAGCAGTGCGACCATGACGAGCAATATCTGCCGCCAAGCGGGGTTTTTCCGCACAAGCAGCGCAAGAAGCAGGAGCATCAGCAGAATCAGCGTAACGAGGATGGTCGTGTAGTTGCCGCCGCCGATAAAGAACGCAAGCAACATGCACAGCACAGTCCGCCCGACGCGGCACTTTCCGTCGGTGCAAATCCGCAGGGTGCCCGTCAGCAGCATCAGCGAAAGCGCGTAATAGAACGTGTAGTAGCATCCGCCGTTGAACCAGTAGAACGTCTGGTTCAAATCCGGCACAAGCTGGATGCTCAGCGTCATGAGCACCAAGAAAATCAGCACAACCGTTGCACGCGGCGCGTGGAGCATTTTCCCCAGCTGACGCAGGAGCATCCCCGTGCCAAGCAGCAGCGGCAGGAGCGTCAGGGCGGTCGTCAGCCAATAGGCATTGTCGGAAAACACGCCCGGCTGAAGCGTGAACAGCATCACTGCGCTGAACGACCCCTGCCAGCGCGCGTAGGTGCTCCGGACGTAGGCGGCAATAGCTGCGACAGCCTCCGGCAGCCCCTGTCCTGCGTCAATGACCTTGCGCAGCACCGCGCCGTAGGTGTAGTCGTCCGCGCGCGGGTGATTGTAGAACGCGACCGCCATCACCGGCAGCAGCGACAGCGCAAACAAAACCGCGAGGATGATGGCAATCCATTGAAGTGCGCGCGCATTCCGCATGAGTATTCCTCCTTTTCCGACAAAAATCGCCGCAGTTTGTGATGCACTGCGGCGATTTTGCTGATTATTCTCCCGTCATCGACGGAATGGGTGTCGTATTCGGTTCAGGTGTGGGCAGTTCCGGCGCGGTCGTAGCTGCCGGCGCACTGCCGCCTGCAATCAGCCGCGTCAGGTTGTCCGATGCCGTCGTCAGCAGCTGCACAGCGCGCATGGTATCCATGCTCATCACGTCCTCCGCGCCCTGCGTCGGCAAGGTCAGCGCGTTCCAGCGGCTCGTTGTGCGCAGTGCCATCTTCACGCCGACGTCCGCTTCCGCCATGTGCAGCGCGGCAATCACGCGCAGCTGAATCGGCGCGCCTTCCCTGCTTTCGGTGCTGTACTGGAGGGAAAGTTCCGCCGTAATCGGCTCAAACGTCACCAAATCCGCTGCTTCCGCGCCGTCAGTGTCCGGCTCGATGGTCAGCGTCCACGCGCTGTCATCATGGCGTGTGCCGTCGCTGTCCTGCGTTTCGGAATGCTGGCTGGTCAGGGTGAATTTCGCCTGTAGCGTCTTTGCGTCCGTTACGAACGCGGCGGGTACACTGCTGATGCTGCCCGTAATTGCGTTCTGGTTGCCGTCCGCCGCCGTCATGCTGAATGTCAGCGTCTGCGTCGCGCTGTTCAGCACAAGCGCAGTCGTGCTGCCCTCCTGCCGGAAGGTCAGCGTCGTGTAGCCCCACGCATTCTGCGGCAGGGGCAGCGCCACCGCCACGGACAGCGTATCGCCACGCGCGGAGAACTTGCGTGACAGGCGCAAATCACCCGACAGCGGCAGGGCGTCAATGCAGGCATCGTAGAAGTAGCCCAGCGCGGGATTGAGGTAGACCGCCAGCTGCTCCTCCGTCATCATCGGGCGCAAAAGCGTCAGCAGCGTCTCGTCATAGAGCGCTTGCTTCCACATCAGCTTCGTTTGCTCTTTCACGTCGTCCGCTGGAATCACATAGCTGACGCGCATGACAAGCTCGCCGTTTTCAGTCATCGTGTCAGGTTCCGCGGCGTAATCCGCCAGCCACAGCTCCAGTTCGTTCAGATATTCCTCCAGCGCCGGCTGCCACATGCTTTCCCAGAGGATATCGGGCTGCGCCATCATCTCCGCCAGCACAGAGTAGAACGATGGATTGCTTTTCGCTGATTCCGCCATCGGCATAGACAGCAGCACATCCGGCAGCACATCCGTGCGCAGGTAGAGCGTGTCGCCCACGCGGTACAGCTGCGTCAAGCCTTGCTGGCTTCCGCTGTCATCCTGCGAAAACACTTGATACTGGAAATCGTCGCTGTCCTCCAGGTTCAGCAGGCGCACATGCAGCGTCGAAGCCGTCAACGGCAGCAGGAAATCCAGCCACGACGCCGTGCCGGACGCCGTAACCGCAACTGAGCCTCGAATGGGGTAATCCTGCACAGCAAACTGCTGGTAGAGCAGTTCCGGCAGCGTATAGTCATCCTCTTTGGCAGCAAGCGCCGTGCCGCCAAGCAGCAGCGCCGCGCAGAGCAGGACAGATAGGATTCGTTTCAGCATGGGTTTACCCTCCTTATCGGGTGTCATTCGATTTCGACGGCGGATTCTGCCGCCTGCCGAATGGTCTGAACGTCCTCATCCGACATTTCGTAGAAGAAGAACGCCGCGTCCTCCGCGCTGAGAACCTGAATCAGCGGGCGGACGATAGCAGTCGCAATTGCGCCGCTGAGCTGGCTGCGCAGGTTTTGTAGCGTCTCCGCACTGAGCGTGGACAGTTCCATCGTCGCCGCGGTGTCCTTCCACAGGGATTCGCTTGCGCGTGCCGCACGCAGCGTAATCACGCATTCTTCAGTCGTGCCGTAGCGCTTTTCTTCCTGATAGCCGATTGTCCCGCTGATTTCCGGCGCTTCCGCGTTTCCGGACAGGACGACATTCGGCGTGATGGTGCGCTTCGTGGCGTAATCTTCGTCCGGCAGCTGCTGCTTGATAGCCACGCTGCCGCTCACGTTGTCGCTGTCATTCTCCAAGCGGTTCGTCAAGTCAAACGTGACCTCGGTCTGCGTCGTCTGTTTGCTCGCCGTCACCTTGTAGGAGCAAGTGCCCTGCATGGTGATTTTGCCGCTGGAAAATGTCATAATACGCTCAAAATCCAGCGTATTCTTGTCCGTGCCGCTCTTTGCGGGGGACGTCAGCGTGATTTCATCGCGTGTTTCGCCGTTCTCTCGCTTTGTGCGCCAGACGAGCTTGACCGTGCGCAGTTTGCCATCCACGCCGCAGACACCGTTGTACTCCACACGCAGCGGCACTTCGTCCTCTGTGCGATAGACGCGCAGTTTTTGCGTGCCGGAGAAGGTCAGCGACGCAATCAGGTCATGCAAATCGCCTTCCGGGCAGCGGGACAAAAGCGTCTGCTGCATTTCCTCCAGCTTCGACTTGGAGAAGGTATAATCCGTGCAGGAGCGCGCCAGCCCCATGTCCTTGATGGTCGTCTTGACGCTCTTGCGTTTGCCGTACTCCGCGAAAGGCTCTAAAATCGCGTTTGACAGCACCCAGCCGTCGTCAATCCACTTCTCGAACGTACCGTCAACAGCGCGCAGGTCGATGGAATTTGAAGACGTGCCGAGCAGCAGTTCCAGCGCATTCCCGTCCAGCGACGCATAGGAAACGTTCGGCATACAGGAGAACTGCACCGCATCGCCCTTCTGCGCCATCGTCAGCAGCTCGTTGCCGTTCATCAGCACGGAAACGCCGCTTTCGCCGTCCGCCGCATACAAATTCAGCGACAGCGGCGCAAGTACACGGTCAAGCATCGCCGTGCGCGTCTCATCAAAAGGCGCATGTGCTTGAAGGCTGATGGACAGCGTGACGGACAGGGGCGTATCCGCCAAATTCCAGTCCGACGCGGCTTGCAGCAGTGGCGCATCTGCCAGTGCACAGGGTGCAAGCATCAGCAGCACCAGCAGGAGCGATATCAGCGAGTGCAGTTTCCGCATGAATCTTCACGTTCCTTTCATTAAGAGTGTGTTTCTAAAATGAGACCGGTGCAGTTTCGAGCAGATTTTCTTGCAATT
>ERZ791569.400-NODE-400-length-29415-cov-9.818154_pt1 | contig 29415 bp, 20 predicted proteins | sample MGYA00509973_ERZ791569 | MGnify/ENA primary metagenome ERZ791569 (study PRJEB30046, sample SAMN00791902) | human gut metagenome | study: EMG produced TPA metagenomics assembly of the A metagenome-wide association study of gut microbiota in type 2...
TGCCAGTGCCAAAGTAAGAGAATCGTATATCAGGATCAGTGCAGGGCTTCAAAGTCATACATTGACCAAGGACGATTATGTTTGGCTGGAGAATGCTCTGTTGTTTCTGCGGCCGTACTGGTGGAGTGACCGCGAGGATGGGAAAATGCTGATGGATGCGTTCCTGCATACGCAAACATTAGCAAAAAAAGAATAGCGAAAAAGATGAAGGATGTACCAGCTGATACACCCTTCATCTTTTTTTATCGGTTTATTTGCGTTTCGCCCCTTCAAGATTTTGTCGGGGTCATGTCCACGCTGATATCTCCGCTGGACATGATCGCCCATCCCGTGCCTGCGCTGCTCCGTCCTCAATGCCTAATGACCTCAAGTACAAGGTCATTGTAGCGGAAAGCTGCCGGGGCGTACAGGTGGAAAACGCTTCTTCGCCGCGAGAACCGGCTTATCCATTCATATCATCGTATCCATGAGGGCTGCCAAAGCTGCTTGCTGCACTGATGTCAGGCAATTCCATTTATCCAACATCTCACGCTGCGCGGGAGTCAGAGCCACACGAATGTCGTCCTGCGCAAAGAATTGCGACAATGTAACACCGAAAGCATCGCAGATCTTCTCAAGCGATGCAAACGATGGCGTCATAGATTTTTTATACCACGAGGAGATGGTAGACTGTGGCAGGCCAGAGCGTTCAGCAAGCTGATATTCCGACCATCCCCGTGCCTCACGATTTCGTTTGATGATTTCCAGAATATCTGTCACAACTTCACCACCTAAGATTTTTCGTTTATTATACTTTGAAAAATCGTTGCATTTTAATAATTATTATCGTATTATTTATTACGACAATGCTTCGGTTGAAGGCGTGATGTTTATGGGAGAAAGCCGTCACATATACCGCTGTGCGGTCATAGGGCAAGCACCCATGCGCTTTCCATGGGGGTTTGATGAAGAAGATAGTGGCTGCCGGAAAATGAAAATCGAACTGGCGCAGCAGGTTATGGCGCTGCGCCAGCGCGGTGTGACACAGTTTCTGACCGCCTGCGACTGCGGCGTAGGTCTTTACGCAGCCGAGATCGTCAACGGTCTGCGGGAAACCACCGACCCAGACCTGATGCTTTTCTGCTATATACCACATGAGGAACAGGCTACCAAATGGGCACCGTATCTGCGGGAACGCTACTTTACTATGCTGGAAAAATGCACCCATATTTCGGTCGTGTGTCCCGTGGGTACGCCGGATGCACAGCTGCAAGCCTATAGGAAGATCATCGACCTTGCCGATGTGGTACTATATGTCCATGATGCGGATATGTCAGCAACGGACAGTGGGGAAAACAGAGCCTTTGCTTTTGCTGTGGAGAGCCATACGCCCACGCTGGTCTTGCATCCGAAAGAGCTGACCGCAGAGTGGGTCGGCGAGCAGTTCTATCCCAGACGGTCTTGATAACCGGATGATTAGTCCCGGTCACGATGCGGCAAGCCAGATCGCGCCTTGCCTGCAAAACAAAAAAGCCGTAGGCATCTGTGCCTACGGCTACATGAGGAATAGTTCGTTTTTCGTAAATCATATACAATTTACGAAACAAGTCCCTGTTTTGCTTGGCGGCACGGTAATTGCTGAGATCTCTGACGGAATTCTTGACGGAATTAAAACGCTGCCCGCCCCTTCCATGGGTAAGAAACATATGCTCTGAACAGCCTGCCTTTTATGGGCCAGAGAAGAATGGATATACGTCTGCAATGTCGTCCGAACATCAGCGTGGCCCAAAAGCTCACTGAGGCTCTTGATGTCCACACCATTCTCCATGCACCTTGTCGCGTAGGTATGTCGGAGGGCGTGAAAATTCCGATAGCGGATACCGCAGCGTTCCAGCAGCTTCCGGTATCGGTATTGCAGTGTGCGCGGTTCCATCGGCGTGTCCGTGTTGGTCAGCAGATAATTGTCTCTCTGAATGCTCTGGGTGGTCGCTTTCAGCAATTCCAGCATATCATTGGGAATGGCGACAAGACGCACAGAACTGCCGCTTTTCGGGGATTGCACCACCAGATGTGTCCCGGAAGCATCGCGTACACGGGCAGCCGAGCGCTCAATTCGCAGAAAGCCGGAGCGGTAGTCAATGTCGCTTTTGCGCAGAGCGCAGATCTCACCAAGTCGCAGCCCCGTGTTCAGCACCAGAAGGATACACAGCCCTGTGATGTCCGGGGCCTCCAGGATCTTCTGCGCCAGCAGGGCTATCTCGTGATCGGAAAATACTTCAATCTTTTTGCCGCGATATGCGGGCAGCTCCACATCCCGGCCGGGGCAATCACAATGACATTTCTTTTTCACCACTTTGAAAATTGTCTTTAGCAGCACACCAATATCCCTCGCGGTTTTGCTTGATAGACCTCGGTTCTGCAATCTCTTAAAATAGGCAGAAAGCTTTTCCGCCGTCAACTCATGAAGCATGACCGTTCCCAGATCTGGGACAATATAATGGCTGATCACATACTCGTAGCGCCCGACCGTTGAAGTCTTTAGCTCACCACGGCGATCTGACAAAAAGAACGCAACTGCCTGGGCCACAGACATTTCACCTGTCAGGGTCGGCTTCTGTGGTATGACTCCTTCCATCTTCCGTCGCTTCTCACGACAGGCTGCATAACTTTTGGCATATACATAGCCATACTCTGCCTTGCCGGCAGGTGTCCGGCCGCGAATATAGCGGCCCTCCCACCGACCATCCTTCCGCTTGTAAATGTTCTCTCCTCGCCGTGGCATAGTAATCTCCCTTCCTTCTGACGGTGTTTGTGACGGCAATTAACAAGATGCCGTGGTATCCTTTCTTTTGAACTTCCAGATGATGGAAACAATATAAAGCAATTTGAATCGCTATTCAGATAGTTCTTGCTTTTTCACAATTTTCCTGCATTTTTTGTTGACTTTTTTGGTAAGTCAATGTATAGTAAAAGATGGAATTGCGGTAACTTTTCTGTCGTAAATTGTATATGATTTACGAAATACCCAGAGCGTGTGCTGACACTTTGCAGTATGCACAAACCGCAGCAGCATCATTCATTTGCATCAGACAAGTAAATATGATCCGGTGACACCGTGTGGCTGTGTTGGTCGTAAAGATCTTTTTATATGCAAAAGATCAGGCAGCAGCCTAAAAGGAATTTGGGTTAGAAACCCTCTGCGGACGGCACTGTGAGCGCAAGGAAATGGTCGAAGCGGCGAAAGCTGTTGGGTAATACCGCCATTGGGAGGAAGCTTCTGAGAAGGTAGATCATGTACGAAAGGCGAAAGCCTTGTGGCGCGAGGGCAGGAGAATTGCACGGTCAAGGATCTTTGGTACACAGTGGCGCTCTCTCGCTGTGACGAGGGCAGGAGCGTGCGCTGACGGATTTTGTCAGCGTTTTTTCTTGCCAAAATGTCGCTGGTCATCCCCTGAGAAGGGGTTTGTCCGGCATTTTTTCGTAATAAGGAGGAGTGTTACTATGTCTCAACGCGGCGGACGTCCCATTGATTTTCAGGCGTGGGCACAAAACCAAATAGTCAAAAGGACTGTAGCAGCACTGGAAGCGCGTGACGAAGCATTTGCCGAGCGAAACGCAGATACGCCGCTGCCGCAGCTGGCGCGGTATCTGAGCCGGTGCGCCATCTCACTGGGTCACAGCCCATCCCCCAGCGAAGTGGATGGCGGTACGTTTATTGAACAGCGTTTTGGCAGCTGGGCAGCCGCGATGGCGGCGGCAAGGCTGCCGCAGCCTCGTTCCATGCGCAAGCTGCGCGACACCGCTCGCTATAAGGCGGAAAAGGTGAAGCAAGAACCGTTGTTCCGTGAGGAGCGAAGGCAGAAGCGGCAGCGCAAGCTGGAGCAATCCGAGCAGCGAAAGAAGGAGCAGGCTATCAAAAAGCGTGCGGAGCGGGCTGCTAAGGCTGAATGGGCGGCGAAGAAGAAGGCGGAGGCTGAAGCAAAGGCTCTCCCCTTGGCAGAGACCTCCGCTGAAGCCGCACTTGATACAATATCCGCAGCAATTAACCCCAGTCAAGCCGAGACAGTCTGAACGGAGACTGTCAGCTTTCCATAGGGGGACGGGGTTTAAGCCGCCCCGTCCCCCATCCTCAAATCCGCAAAAGGCAAGTCGAGACGGCAAATGCCGTTGTCTTTTCCATAGCGGGAGGGGTTTGCCGGCCCCTCCCGCATCCTCAAAATCAACAGCCCTAACGGCTGAAGGAGAATTGACATGAAAAAGAATCTGAGATATATCATCGCGTTCCTGCTGGCAATTATGATGCTGTCGAGCCTGTGCGCCTGCGCCCAGACCGGCACTGCCGGCAATAGCGGCGAATTGGATCTGGACTATGTGGGAGAGGATACCGACCAACCCGAAGAGGAAAAGCCGTGGTATTCCTGGTTTACAGAGGCCTTCAGCTTCGGCAAAAAGGAAACAACAACTACCCCGTCCCAAAGCAAGCCTGACAGCGTGGCGGATTTCTATGCCCAGGGCTCCGGAGATGCACCACAGGGCAACAAGAGTAATAAGACAGACCAGACGCCCTCTACCACACCTGAGGAGGATACCGCCAACAAGCCGTCCAATTCCGGCGGCAAAAAGGACGACAATAAAAAAGACGACCAGAAGGGCGAGGACAGCAACACCCCCGCGCCTACTCCGGAGCAGAAGCCCGAAAGCAAGAAAAACACCGTCACCATTACCATCCGCTGCGATACGGCGGTGAATAACGGTATGCATCTGGAGAGCAAGTGGGCGGGCATCGTCCCGGCCTCCGGCGTGATCCTGCCGGTAACCACGGTGGAGGTGAAGGAGGGCGACACGGTTTTCGACGTCCTCGCCTTTGTGTGTGAAAAGTACAAGATCCACATGTCCTATCGGGGCGGCACCTCCAGTGGCTGCTATGTGGATGGCATCAACAACCTCTATGAATTCGATGGCGGCCGCTGGAGCGGCTGGATGTACTGTGTCAACGACTGGTATCCCAACTACGGCTGCGGCGTGTACTTCGTCAAGGCCGGCGAGGTTATTGAGTGGAACTACACCTGCGACCTTGGCTGCGATCTGGAAAACGGAGATCCCTACGGCTACGGCAAGGAATGGAAGGATAACCATGACTGATACCCGGATGCGTTTCTTCGGGAACCTGCATCCGGCGGTCAGTATGGCGTACTTCGTGCTGGTGCTGGGCCTGACACTGGCCTGTATGCACCCAGTCACGGTGGTGCTGTCGTTCCTGGGCGCCAGCTGGTTTTCCATCCGGCTGCGGGGCTGGAGGGCCTACGGCCACACCATGCGGTTTGTGGGGCCTATGTTTCTGCTGATTGCCCTTGCCAATCCGCTGTTCAACCATCGGGGCGTGACCATGCTCTTTACCATCAATCACCTGTGGTACACGCTGGAGGCGGTGTGCTACGGTCTGGTGTCCGGCTGCTCCCTGTGCGCGGTCATTATGTGGTTTACCTGCTATCAGGAGGTCATGACCTCGGATAAGTTCCTGTACCTGTTCGGCAAGCCCTTTCCCGGTACGTCGCTGCTGATCACCATGACGCTGCGGTTCATCCCACAGCTTCAGCAGAATCGCCGCGAGATCCGTCAGTCTCAGGCCATGTTGCAGGAGGAGGGCACGCGGCTACTGCAAAGGCTGGGCAGTGCCCTGCGGAACCTGTCGGTGCTGCTGACCATGAGCATGGAGGCGGCGGTGGAGACGGCGGACTCTATGAAAGCCCGGGGCTATGGTGCCAAGCGGCGCACCACCTTCCACCTGTTCCGCTTCGATGGCCGGGACGCTCGGACGCTGGGCCTCATTCTGGCAGTGGCAGGCGTCTGCATCACCGCCCGCGCCTTCGGTCACGGGTATATGGAGTTCTATCCCGCCATGACGCCGGTGCTGCTGGGCAGCTCCAGCTATACCATGTTTATCTTTTACGCCGTGCTGATGTTCCTGCCCGGTATTCTTGAAACAAAGGAGGCCATCAGATGGCGCTCTTACGGTTTGAACACCTGAGCTTCTCCTACCCGCTGGCTGACACGCGGGCACTGGACGACGTCTCGTTGGAGATACATAAGGGCGAGTATGTGGTGCTGTGCGGCCCCTCCGGCTGCGGCAAGACCACACTGCTGCGCCATGCCAAGCCCGGCCTGCTGCCTGTGGGGGCAAGGGCCGGCGAGACCTTTTATAAGGACGCGCCCCTTTCCCAGCTGCCGGAGCTGACCGCCGCGGCGGAGATCGGCTTCGTGCAGCAGAACCCGGATAATCAGATCGTCACCGATTTCGTATGGCACGAGCTGGCCTTCGGTCTTGAGAATATGGCGCTGCCGGTTCCGGTGATCCGCCGCCGCGTAGCGGAGATGGCCGCTTTTTTCGGCATGGAAACGTGGTTCCGCAGTAAGACCACGGAGCTGTCCGGCGGGCAGAAGCAGCTGATGAATCTGGCCTCGGCACTGGCGATGGGGCCGAAACTGCTGATACTGGACGAGCCCACCTCCATGCTGGATCCGCTGGCGGCCCGCAATCTGCTTGCCACCGTGCAGCGGATCAACCGCGAGCTGGGCGTGGCCATCCTTTTGACGGAGCATCGGCTGGACGAGGTATTCCCCGCCGCCGACCGTGTGGTGACTATGGATCAGGGGCGTATCCTGTCAAATGGCGCACCGGCTGAGATCGCACGGCAGCTGTCCGGCAGCGCGGAAAAGAGCCGTATCTATTTCGGACTTCCCGCCGCCGTCCGTATCTTCAGTGAGCTGGAGCAAACGGACGATCTGCCCCTGACGGTACGGGACGGCCGCCGCCGCTTGGAGCGGCTGCTGCCCATCGCGGAAGATGCTACCGTACCTGAGAACACAAAAACCGAAAAAGAAACAAAGCACCCCACCGTTTTAGAGGGCAAGGAGCTTTGGTTCCGCTATACCGAAAAGGGCAAGGACGTCCTGCGGGGCACAGACGTAACGCTTCATCAGGGTGAGCTGCTGTGTCTGCTGGGCGGCAACGGCGCAGGCAAAACCACGCTGATGCAGGCACTGGCCGGCTTTCGGAAGCCCTATCGGGGCAAGGTGAAGCTGGCAAAGGGTCAGCGGCTGTGTATGCTGCCCCAGAACGCCCGGTCGCTGTTTGTGGCCGACACGGTGGAGAAGGAGCTGCTGGACAGTGCCGAACAGGACAAAGCTAAGGCCGTGCAGATGGCGGAGAGGCTGGAGCTGACGCCGCTGCTGGCGCGGCATCCCTACGACCTGTCCGGCGGCGAGATCCAGCGTCTGGCGGTGGGCAAGCTGCTGCTGCGGGAGGCCACGGTGCTGCTGCTGGACGAGCCCACCAAAGGGCTGGACGCCTATGCCAAGGCGGAGCTGGCGCAGCTGCTGCTGACGCTGTGCCGGGAAGGCACGTCCATCCTGATCGTGACCCACGATGTGGAGTTTGCCGCCCGGTACGCCACAGGCTGCGCCTTGATGTTTGACGGGCTGCTGCTCTCTGAGGGCGAGCCACACGCGTTCTTCGCGGGCAACCGCTTCTATACCACCGACGCCAACCGTATCGCGGCGGAGCGCTTCCCCATGGACATTACCTGCGAGGAGGTGATCGCGTCGTGTCGAAGCTCTTTGTCAGCAAAAGAACCAGAGCCGCCGCGTGGGTGATCCTGCTGGTGCTGCCTGCCCTGATGGCGGCCTTCGGCTATTACCACAGCCACCGCCCCGCGGTCAATCCGGTGGGTTCCCGCACTTTCTGGGACTACATCATATTAAACTCGGATATTCTGCTGGGCCTGCTGTTCCTGCTGGCCTCCGCCATCCCCTTCCTCCTGGTATTCGATAAGCGGAGGCCCCAGGCTCGCGAGCTGGTGCCGATTGCGGTGATGGCGGCCATTGCCGTGGTAGGCCGCACCGTGTTTGAGATCATCCCGCTGCCCAACTTCAAGCCCTGCTCCGCCATCATTATCATTACGGCGGTGGCCTTCGGGCCGGAGGCGGGCTTTCTTACCGGCGCGCTGACCGCCTTTGTCAGCAACTTCATTTTCGGACAGGGGCCGTGGACGCCGTGGCAGATGTTCACATGGGGGCTGGTGGGCTTCCTGGCGGGTATTCTGCAAAATGCCGGCGTATTCAAAGGCAGAAGCCGCCGTCACTTTGCGGCGCAATGGTGGGACAGGCTGTGTCCGGAGAATACCAACCGGGGCGATCTGCTGCATTTTGTGCGGCAGCTTACCGACCACGCGCCTCTGCGGCTGTGTCTTTATGGTTTCCTGTCCGGCTTTCTGTACGGCTGGATCATGAACCTGTATTTCATCATCGGGTATGTAAGCCCCCTTACCTGGCAGACGATAGGCGCGGCCTATCTATCCAGCTTCTTCTTCGATTTCTGTCACGGACTGTGTACGTTCCTGGTGCTGTGGGCGCTGGGCGACCCATGGGTACGGAAGCTGGAGCGCATCAAGATCAAGTTCGGCCTGACGGCGGAGGAGCGGAACTATGTGCTGCCGCCCTCCACATTTGAGATAGCGAGAGAGAACTATGAGTGAACGAAAAACCATCATCAGGACGGTGGGGCTGAAGAAGCACTATACCGTCGGCGGCAACACGGTCCGTGCGCTGGATGGCGTGGACATGTCCGTGCTGCAAGGCGAATTTGTCTGTGTCGCAGGCCGCAGCGGCTCCGGTAAGTCCACCATGCTGAATATGCTGGCAGGTCTTGAGCCGCCCACGGAGGGGGAGATCATTGTCCGAGGCAAGCATCATTTGGAGGCTATGGACGAGGAACAGCGGACAAGGTTCCGCCGCCGCTATATCGGCTTCGTCTTTCAGAACTACAATAATTTGCCCCAGTATACTGCACTGGAGAATGTGGCCCTGCCACTGGCCATCCGAGGCGTACCGGAGGATGAACGGAACTGGCTGGCGTGGCAGGCCTTGAGCCGCGTGGGACTGCGCGGACACGTAGATCACCGGCCTGCGGAGCTGTCAGGCGGTCAGCAGCAGCGCGTCAGTATCGCCCGTGCCATTATTACGGAGCCCTCCATCGTGCTGGCGGACGAGCCTACCGGGAATCTGGACAGCCGTACCGGCCAGGAGGTCATGGAGCTGCTGTGTGAGATCTTCCGGGAGAGGAACACCACCTTCATCCTCAGCTCCCATGACCCGCAGATGCAGTATTACACGGATCGTACCGTCTATTTCAGCGACGGAAAGATAGAGACAGAAAATCACCACACCGGAGAGGAGAACGCACAGTGAAAAGAGAAACGGTAAAACGGGTACTGGCCCTGTTGATCTGCGTATTGATGACAGTATCCCTGCTGCCCGCCGTCGCTATGGCGGAAGAAGTCACAGAGGATGTGATAGATGACAGCACCATTGAGGCTTACACGTCTTACGAAAACGGAGAGGATGCCGGCGTCAGCGGGGTCTCGGTTACAGACGAAAAGCCCAACACGGATATCAAGGTCATACCCAGCGATGCCAACGCCCTGATCCTGATGGATACCGGCGCACAGTCCCCCAAAGGCGTTCCCGGTCAGGTGGTGAAGATCGTGCTGCCGCTGGCGGTCAACAAGGAATATCTGCCCAGCGAGAAATACATGCTGCGCAACATCAACATCTATCCCGATGTGCCTACCGACGCCAGCGTGTCCAACTGGCCCTTTGAGCTGATCTACGCCAGCGATGTGCAGCACTTAAAGGATATGTCCTACAACTCCACGGCGGAGGTGTGGTTCGAGTTCAAGGTCAGCGAGTTTGCCAGCAAGGGCCGCTACGCTGTGCCCTTTAAGATCAACGCCACTGTGTGGCGGGAGGACGCCGTGAACGGCACCACTATCACCGAGGACGTGACCTTCAAGGTCAGTGCCTATGTGACCGTTACCGACAACGGCAATATGTCCGGCGTTACCACCTCCTTCGGCAGCCTTCAGGTGGCGGGTACCAATGCGGGCGGCTCCTATACCGTGCCTACCGGCACACCCAATCAGACTATCTCCATGCGGATCCCCGTGATCAATGTAGGCGGTACCCTGACCAGCGTGACGGTCTATCCCGTGGTGTCCGCCGCGCTGGACGAGTTCCCCTTCGTGATCGATTCCACCAATTTGGGCAAATATTTTGACTACTGGCCAAGCGGCGAGGTGAAGTATCTGGACTACACCTTCACGGTGTCGCCCTTTGCCACCTCCGGCAACAAGTCCATTAAATTCAAGGCCAACTATTTCGAGAACAGCGCCCCTGCGGAGGGCTCCTTCTCCACGCAGTTTACCGTGATCGACGGCTATGACGCCTCCGCCATGTCGGTGATGGTGCAGAGCTATAAGCTGTATGTGGACGATACCGAGGTATCCGGCCTGATGGCAGGCGAGGAGACGGAGCTGCGCCTGACCCTGATCAACAATTCCAAGTATGACACGGCCAAGAAGATCATCTCCAGCCTGGTATTCACCAATTCCCCCGGTCTGACGCTGTGCGTAGGCGGCACGGATACCGCCTATGCCGACTCCATCAAGCCGGGCGGCACGACGATCCTGAAATACAAGATCATGGCCAAGCAGGACGCGGAGGTTGGCCCCGCTATGCTGGGCATCAACCTGACCTATGAGACCACCGAGGCGGTAGCCGGTAAGGCCGCGCAGAACATCATGCTGCCGGTCAGCCAGAAGATGGATGTTCTGGCCGGTACGCCGGAGGTGTACGGCACACTCAGCAAGGATAAGGAAGCTACCATCTCCGTGCCGCTGACCAACATGGGCCGCGCCAAGGCTATGAATATCCGGGTGCTGGCCACGGACGGCATGACCGCCTCCACCCCCTGTTATGTGGGTGACCTGCTGGCAGGCGGTTCCACCAGCGCCGATGTAACGGTGGGCTTCTCCAAGATCGGCGCGTTTGTGGGTAAGATGATCCTCCAGTATGAGGACGCCAACGGCGAGACGTATTCTCAGGACATCTCCGTGCCGCTGAGCGTGGCGGAAAGCTCTGCAGATACAGATGCCAACAGCGTCAACGCAAATAAAGACGGCACAGGCAGCCGCTGGTGGCTGTGGCTGCTGATAGCGATCCTTGCGCTTATCCTGATCGGCATTGTGGTCTATGTCATCATCCGCTATAAACGAGGCGAGATCGGCCCCGGTGCCGAAAACACCGCTGCCTTGGACGATTTTGACGATGACTTTGACGCAGACGGCGGCGCCCCGGGCATCGGGGAGAAGCCGCTGACCTACGACGGAAGCAATAAGGACGGGAATGTATGAAGCCAAAAGACCTGTTTCGCTACGGCTGCACCAACCTGTTCCGGCGAAAGACCCGCACGGCGCTGACAGCCCTATCCATGGCGGTGGGCGTCATGTGTATCGTGGTGCTGATCTCCGTGGGTCTCGGATATGAACAGGCGTACCGCGAGAGCATCGAGGCGCTGGGCAGCCTGACAAAGATCGACGTGACGCCTGCCACCAGCGACTACGGACGCAAGGCGCTGCTGAACGACAAGGCACTGGAGGCGTTCCGAGGCATTGACGGTGTGGAGGCGGTAACGCCGGTCTACCAGCAGTCCGCCTACATCGTGTCCGGCAACTATGTCAACATGGTGCGCGTCTACGGCATCGACATGACCACGGCGGAAAACTTCATGCTGACGCCGGAGCGGGGCGTTATGGCCGAGGACGGTACGCGCCTGCATCCGGAGGTGCTGTTCACCGACGACGTGGCGGCTGGTCTTGCCAACAAGGCCAAGGATTGGGAACTGGCGGTGGACGAGAACGGCAACGCCCTGATCGACCTGCTGGAAGTGCCTGTCCGCATGACCTTCGATTCCTCCAGCCTGACCGGTGAGCCGAAGGCCGACACCGACGGACGGGCGCTGCCCTCCAGCAATCTCTATACCCTAAGGGTGACGGGTATCTGCTCCACCTTGAACAATAACTTCGCCACCGCCGCGTTCATGTCCTATGACCGCTTACAGGAAATGACGCAAGCCAACGCCAATTACATGGGTGCGACAACTCAAACCAAGACGGCGGAGGAAAAGGCCAACGGCCCCACCTACGACTTGGTTTGGGTGAAGGTGAAGAACGTCAACGACGTGCAGCGGATCGTCAAGCTGATCCGTGACACGGGGCTGAACACCTATTCGCTCAATGATATGCTGGAGACGGTGCGCACACAGTCCCGGCAGATCCAGGGGATGCTGGGCGCGCTGGGCGGCATCGCCGTCCTGATCTCCGCCATCTGCGTGGCAAACACCATGATGATGTCCATTACGGAGAGAACGCGCGAAATTGGCGTGCTGAAGGTGCTGGGTACCGTTCGCAGCGACATCTTCAAGATGTTTCTCTCGGAGGCACTGATCGTAGGCGTGATCGGCGGCGCGGCGGGCTTGGTGCTGAGCTTTATCGCCAAGTGGCTGATACCGGTGATCTTCGCGTCCCGTGAGCTGCGGTGCGTGCTGCCCTGGTGGCTGGCGGTCTGCGGCGTGGTGTTCTCAGGCGCGGTAGCCATTGCCGCCGCATGGATCCCCGCGCGCAAGGCAACGCTTATCAGTCCCAACGAGGCCATCCGCTCTGAGTGAGGTGACGATATGAAAAAGACAACACAAAACGTAAGACGCTCGCTGCGCCGTGTGCTGACGATGCTGCTGGCGCTGGTGATGACCCTTTCTCTGACAGTGCAGGCATTTGGTGCTATCGGAAATTGGCCCGCAACAGGCGATACAATCGTTGACCGCTATATGCACAACAGCGGCACTCTCTACAACGGCGATACTGTGATAGCGCCCAAGTACAGCAACTTTGGCGGCTTTATCAATGTATACGGCGTGCCGAAGGGTTCCGATGCAAGCACCTATGTGATGACGCCGACTTCTATCAAATTTGGTACGCATCTAAATTCAAAAAACAATACCACAGATTTGGAGATGGACAAGGCCTACGACTTCTCGAAGCCGATCCGGTATCATATCACCTCTGAAAATGGACGGACATTTTTCGCCTACGCCTTCGCTGCGGAGGCAACCAGCAAGGATACTTGGACTGAAGCAGATACACAAGCTCTGTTGGGTATGGCGGGATTGTTTGTAGATACTTACCATCAGCTCTACCTTATGATAGATAAAATCAACGCTTCGAGGACGGAAATCGGCACCTATCATCCGGCCAACGCGGATATGCTCAGCACGCTGGGCTATTGGCTGGGTATGAGCACGGCGTATTTTGATCTCGACGAAGGCGAAAGCAGCATGAACGGCAATCGCCTCTTTGACTCCTATGAAGCAAAGTGGCGTGCCGGCGGCGAGGAGGCCGTTCAGTTCATGCAGGAATACCTGCAAAGGTATATTGCCCAAAAAGGCTATAGTCAGGTCAGCCCCACGGCTCTGCGGATCATCTATGAGCAGATCGTTCCGGAGTATCTTGCCTATGCTGAGCAATGCCGCATTAAGGAGCCGGTCATTGACCGTGTGACCATCGGCGGCTCGGTGGGCAGCATCAATGCCGAGACCCGCACGGTAACGGTGAAGCTGCCGGAGGACGCAGACCGTTCCCAGTTGACCGTGCAAGTAGAGGTGGGAACCGGGCTGACCGCCCACTCCGTGGCCGGCTCTGTGACCGATGGGATTCTTGCCTATCAGGTAACCCCCTATGATCCGGCATACGGCACGAAATACAATGCACTGAGCGCCACATGGCGTATCGTCATCGAAACGGGTACGCCGGATAACCTGGTCACCTCCTTCGCCGTCACCACAGGTGGCGTGACACGTTATGGCAAAATCGACGAGACCAACAAGACGATCTCCCTGAATCTACCGGAGGGCACCGACCTGCGCGCCATCACGCCGGTGGTGGCCCATACCGGCACGGAGGTCAAAATCAACGGAGTTTCTTTTGACGGCAGCGGTTCTTTCGATTTTACCAACTCCGAAACAGAGCCGCTGACGCTGACGGTAACCAACAGTAATTTTGATCTGCGCACCGACTACAAGGTAACGATTACAGCGCAGAAGTCCTCTGAAAACTACATCACCTCCTATAAGCTGGGCGATGCGGAGGGCGTGATCAACGGCAACAACATCGCCATTACCATCCCTTACGCGATGGATCTGGCGACCGTAGAGCCGGAGATCGCCGTTTCCGAGTTTGCGGCGCTCACCGCGCCTGACGCTTTGAAGGAAGGTGAAAACACTTACACCGTCACCGCCGAGGACGGTACCGAGCAAGTCTATACGGTGACCATCACCCGCACGGCGGTGGCAACAGGCAGGCAGATCCTGTCCTTCACCTACGGCGCGGTGGCAGGCACGATCGATCAGGTGAATGGTACGATCTCACTGGTGCTGCCCGCTGGTACCGGCACCACCTTTGCACCGACCATCCGCGTATCGGATTTCGCCACGGTCACACCGGCCTCCGGTGAAGCGCAGGACTTCAGCAAGCCGGTAAAATACAAGGTCAAGGCGCAGAACGGCTCCACCAATACCTATACCGTCACTGTAACAGTTTCTCAGGAACAAGCAGAGAATCCTTACAAGGCGGATATGAAGTCACTGGTCAGCAAGATCAACCAGCGGTACAGCCGGACAACGGCAGGCGCGTGGGAGGACTGGGAATGGATGAACCTGGGCTTCTACCAGAAGAAGCTGGGTAATCTTGACGACGGCTTCTCCATCGCGGAGTGCATCAAGCGGCTGGACACCACCACCAATGTGGCCATGACCAACATTGACCGTAAGATCATGACACTGACCGCCCGCGGCATCGACTGCTCCAAGCTGTCCAAGTACAACAACGGCGAACCCTTTATCGACGCCAAGGGCAATAAGGTAGATGACCTTGCCGCAGTCCTCTATAACTACAGCGGCGGATATACCATCAACGGTCCCATTTTTGCCCTGAACGCCCTGGATATGGGCAACTATACCATCCCTGAAAACGCCGTGTGGACACGAGAAAAGCTGCTGGAGACGATCCTGAACCACAAGTACCTGTCAGATGGCTTTGGCTTGGATATGGTCACCATGCTGATGCAGTCTATCGCGCCCTATCAGAACGATCCAGTGTACGGCGAGCGGGTCAAGGCTAAGCTGTGGGAGGGCTTTGACATTGTTATGAACAGCTTTGGCACCGACCCCTTTGACAACCCCTTCGGCGTTCAGTGGGGCGGCGTGTATACCTCTGAGGGCGCGTCCCAGATCATCTGCGCTTTTTCCGCTATGGGTGTTGACGTCCACACGGATGTGCGCCTCAACAACGGAAAGGACAGCGTGCTGACCTCGTTCCTCAACTACGCCGACTTTGACGAGGGCTATTTTGCCCACAGCAACACGACGCCCAAGAACGCCATGGCCACCTATCAGGGCTGCTATGCCACACAGTGGTATCTGGGCTTCCTGGAGGGCGGCGGCGCGGGGCATCCCTATTCCCTGTATTATCATCGCTTCGATTTCTCCCGTAAGCTGTCCACCGAGGCGGACATTACCTCCTTTACACTGGAGGGTAAGCAGGGCGTGTTTACCACCGAGGGCGGAGACAACATCATCACCGTGACCCTGCCTGCCGGTACACCGCTGAACGATATGCACCCGCAGCTTCAGCTGTCTGACTATGCCACGCTCCTTGCACCGGATCTTACCGGCGGCATCACCTTTGTGAAAGATACCAAGACCGCCTTCACCGTGCAGGCGGAGGACGGCAAGACCACCAAGACCTATTATGTGGTAGTCAAGCTCTCGGATGAAGAAAAGCCCTCCGGCGCGGAGATCTACACCGATACCATTATGCTGAAGGACGCCAATATCCTGCGGGATCTGGATATTCTGGGCAAGAATATCACCGCTGGCGCGGACAGCACGGATATTGAGCTGCTGCTTGACGCAGGAAAGGACACCTCAAATCTGATGATCTACGCCCGCCTCTCCTATGGAGCCACTGCCTCGCCGGCACTGGACGGGAAGAAGGGCATGAACCTGTCGGATTGGACGACCTTCACCATCACTTCCGGCGACGGGACGAATACCCGGACGTACCGCATCAAGGCCACGGCACGGACGCAGGCGTCTATCTCCGCCTTCAGCCTTACCATCGGCGGCACGGTCTATGAGGGCGTTATCGACGACAAGGCCAACACCATTACCGTGTCCGGTGTGGATGACAGCAAGCTGTCAAGCACCTCCTTCACCCCGGATGTGACGCTTGGACCGGAGACGCTGGTCTGCTCTCCTGCCCCCGGTCTGGCGCAGGACTTCTCCCGCACGGTGCAGTACATCGTTGCGGGCAATGAAAAGGTACTGTCCCGCACCTACACCGTCTCCGTGCTGAATAAGGCGGGTCAGTTGATCTCCGGCAGTGGCGGTGGAGGCGGCAGCGATCCTGTAACGCCGGCCACCGGCGCGAAGATCACGGCCTTTTCCGTGCTGGGCGTGGACGGCGTCATTGACCAGAGTGCAGGTACTATCACTGTAACGCTGCCTGCCGGTACGAACGTGACGGCGGTAGCCCCCTCCGTTACCGTCACGGCGGGCGCGGTGGTCAGTCCTGTGCCCGGCGAGGTGGTGAACCTGACCGTTCCAGTGGTCTACACCGTGACGCTGGGCGAGGAAACCAGCCGCTATACCGTCACCGTGACCTTCGAGCGCAGCGTTTCCCAGCAGCTTTGGGACGAGCTGGGCAACAACTCGGATGTGGCGGATCACCAGACCAGCCACACCAAGCGGGATTGGAGCTGAGTGCCATGAGGAAAAGAAAGACTGTATTTCTATTGCTGGCGTGCCTGCTGCTGACGCTGGCGGCGGGCTGCGGGAAAGCACCCCAGCAGCCGCAGGAGCGCAGCAGGTGGGATATTCTCTCCGCACGGTGCGGCGAGGCGGACTGCACCGTGTCCGTCACCAAGAACTGGGGCGGGCAGGAAACGGGGCTGAGCTGTGTTGTGTTCATCCCTCCCACGGAGGGCATGGACATGACCGCCGTCCCGCTGACACTACAGCTTTCCAAGGGCGCGACGCTGGACGAGACTGAGCCGTGCATCGTATCCATTGACGGTATGTCGCTGGTGGTGGATCTGACGGTTAGCGACCCCTGCATCACCGTGCAGAACGAGAGCTATACCCGCACCTACTGCCTGCGGCTCAAGGAGGCGATGGGATGAAGCGTATAGTATGCTTGCTGATCGCTGCGCTGAGCGTAAGCCTGCTGCTGGGCGGCTGTAGCCAGAACAGTGACCCGCTGGCTATCCGGGAGTTTATCATCGGCGACAGCATCGGCACGGTGGAACAGCGCGGCAGCGGCAAGGACGCGGAATACGTCATCTGCATCACACTGCCGATAGAAACGGATTTCCAAAACTGCACAGCCAACATTACGCTGGCGGACGGCGCGTCCGTCAATGGCGATAGTCCCTGCCTGAAGGCGGATTTGGGCGGCCGCATGGTGCTGGATCTGACGCTGGAACATCGGGATCTGATTATAGAGAATGGGGCAAGCAGCCGTTCCTACGGCTTTGAAATAGGGCTGAGCCGGTAACGGCTCATGATAGAAAAGAGGTGATGCATGGGATTACGGCGTTCCCTGCGCAGAAGCGATCAACAAAAAATTAACAGAAGGAGAACGAACATGAAAATGACGAAGAAGATCACCGCATTGTTGTTGGCTCTCGTTATGGCGCTGTCGTTCAGCACCATGGCGTTTGCCAGCGGCACAGTCAACACGGAGTACGAGAAGCCCACCAGCTCCGTCACAGTTAGTTCAATCAGCGGGCTGACCTCCGTTTCGGTGAACGGAGTACAGGCAACATACCACCGTGATAGTAACACGGGCACTACTACAGGAAAGCCGGTGTATATTCGTGCGACTATTACTGGCACTGAGTATAATTTGCAGAATGCCACTGTGGTTATCACCATGAGCAGCGGTACCCCGACTGTATCCTTGAATGGAACTACCATCAACGCAATCGGCACAGAGGGAAGCGCCTATACATATGCCCTTGATCTTCTGAACAAGGCATATACTGTTGCGATTGGAAGTAAGACCTACACTTTGGCGGCTGGTCTGGCAAAGACGACCGCGCCTATTGAGATCCCCGCAGGTGACCCCATGCGCATCAGCGCCATGAGCATTGAAGGCGCAACTGGCAACATCAAGATGAGCGTTGTGCAGAATCCCTACATGGGCAACCCCTATTACAGCATGTGGACCTCCGTCACCTATACGGTGAAGGCCGAGATGGCGGGCAAGCCCATCCGCTCCAACCTGAGCGGCTCCATTACGATCCCCAACGGCACCTCCGCTCCCTCGGCTGCGGACACCTGCCTCAAGGGCACCATCACGGGCACCGGCTCTGCACAGACTTGCGCACTGGATCTGACCGGCAATACTACGCTGAGGGTCGTCTATGGTAATTACAGCAGGAACTACACCGTTATCGCCACGGATGAGAACACCATCAGCGTCAGCTTCGGCATTGACTTTACCGAGGCAACGGAATCCAGCTACTATACCGGTGAAGTGGCGACCAAAGTCAATACTCTTATTTCACAGGCCCAGGAGTATTTTGGCGGCAATGTGACTGGAAAGACCTATGGCGAGATCTCGGTTCCTGCCGGTTCCACGGTCATGGACATCATGCGTAATTTCGCTGTGAAGTACAACTACACCTCCGAAGTTCCTGAGGGCTGCACCTATATGGCAACCCTGAACGGCATCGGCGAGTTCACCTTCGGCAATATGTCTGGCTGGATGTATACCGATGGTCCCAGTTGGAACACCACCACCGGCGCAGCTCTTTACACGACCTGGAACACGCCTCCTGTGGGTGCCGCCAGCTATACGCTGTCCCAGGGAAACACCATTTGCTGGTTCATTTGCTGCGATTATACGCACCATCCTTGGTAAAATAGCATTTCATGTGACCCAAGGGTAGCTGGATGGAACTTTCCATCCGGCTACCCCAGAGGGCAGGGACACATGTAAGTAATTGCCCCTGCCCTCCTTAATTTTTCAAGAGAGAGGACATCAGCAATATGAAAAAGTCCTATACCCGTATAATTGCCTTTCTTTTATCGGTGGTCATGTGTATCGGTCTGCTGCCGGTGGTCTCATTTGCAGCCACTGGCCAGACATTCCCAAAAATTGACAGCCTGACAAAGAGCGAGGGCGCGAAGCTTGAGGCCTATCGTAATTCCAACTATGACCGGACGGTCACGGGCGTGGAGCATATAGAATATGATAAGCCTAAAGAGGAAGATGGCGAACTTGTCGTTGGCGAGCTTACGATCTACATAAATGAAGCGATGCAGGGCGATTATATTTATACGCTCTCGACCAATGCACTGAATGTTACATTTAAAGATATACCGGATGGCTATGGCACCGAATCTGGATTTGTGGCCAACCAGTTTTCCGCAAAGAAAGCCGAAGGACATAGCGGAGCTTTTGCATTTGATGAAGCTGAAGAATTTCTTTACGTCTATAAGGTCAAAATCGAAGTTGCCGAAAAAGAGTTTGACTATCCTGTCCTGCAATCGTTGACGTTGAGCGATAAAGCGATACTTACAGGCAAAGATGATACAGTATCCATCCTTGGTGCGGCATATACAAACTACCCGACAGCGAAGGATGGAAAATACGAAGACGTTGTTGTAAAAATTGCCGGAGAAATTACCCTCTATGTTGGTTCGGCATTAAAACCAGAAAGTACGTATGCTTTGGCTTCTGATGCGTTAAACGCAGCGTTTACAAGCGTATCAGGATATAACCTAGATACCGGCTTTATTCAAGGCAACTTCGAGGGCGGTAAGAGTACCGCTGTAAGTGTTAACTACGCCTGTACTGAAGACGAGGAAACGCTGTACTGCTACGACCTGAAGGTAGTTGCAGGATATCCGGATAATGACAATGTGTATCTCAAAGACAGTGTTGGAGCAAGGATCGCCCCCACCAAGGCCCGCGTCAGCTTCAATGCGAATCAAGCGGGTACCTATCACTACGCTGTCGTAGATGCGGTGGCAGCCGCGCCCACTATGCCCACGGATACCGGCGCGGAGATGAAGGCAGGTGAAAACACGTTTGTCATTGACGGGCTTGCAGAGGGCGCGAAGAAGGTATACATCTGGGGCAAAAACGGCGGGAAGGTATCCGCCCGCCCCGTCGTGGTGGAGATCGATGCGGAGGCAAAGAGCTATTCCTTGACATTTAATACGACTACGGCTGCCACAGACGGTATCCTTCGTATCACTGCGGATAGCGAGGATGTATCCTTTAAGACAAGGATCATGGTGACGCCGACCACAGAGGCAAAAGGAATCTATGAAGGACAGCGGATCACCGTCTGGATGGGGAATCCCTATACCGACAAGGATCTGAACGGCGTAACATTGAACCCCGCGGTAGATGTGACTATTGCGGAGGACAAAAACAGCTTTTCCTTCACCATGCCCGCCGCTAATGTGTACGGTGCAAGCAGCGACTGGCGCACCTATGTGGATAGCACGAAAACGCGCTATACGCTGACCGGAATAGCCTCCACCTTTGACCAAACCAATGTGTCGGGTATTAAAATGGGACACGTTGTCTTTAAGGATGAAGGAGGCAATATCATCACACAAGCAATGAGCGGAACAAAAGTAACCGCAACACCTGTTCCGAGCACCACCGCCAATTACACGTTGGAATTCCAGTTTACCGAGTGGTCAGACGCCACCGGCTTTACGTTGGCTGATGCTGATAAGACGAAGGAGTCGCTAACCTTTAAGGTAGGTTCGGAAAATATCTCCCTCAAAGCCAATTTCAAGCCTATTGGCACAAAAGTCACATGGGGAACCAACATCACTTCGGCGGATACCAATGCCCCGCAGGTCTCCATACCCGGCTCGGTGTCAAGCCCGTTCGTGTTCAAGCCCCAGCCGACGGCCGCGTCCATCAGCGGGACTGCGTGGCACGATCGATACGAGTTTGAGGGCTGGGTGATCACAAGAGACGGCAAGACGCTGACCGGCGATGCTGTCAATACGAGCCAGGCAGTGGGAACTCTCGGTACTCCCGGCTACTGGACATGGGCTAAGTTTGACATCTCCGGCAAAGAAATGACCGTCACAGCTAACTTCCGCGAGCGCAAGTTCGCCAGCGTGACCGCCGTGGCGGATGCGACCATGGGCAGCGCCACCGTCTCTGTCAACGGCAGCGAAGCCGCCACCAGCAAATTGGCGTTCGAGGATCAGACCGTCACCCTGACCGCCACACCCGGCGAACGCTATACGCTGAAAGGATGGGAGGTCAAGGATGTCGATAAAAAGGATGTGACATACACCGTTGCGGAGGATGTCAACGTTGCCACATTCATCATGCCTGCCACTGGCAAGGACATCACCGCAAAGGCGATTTTCGAGGTAGATCCCGCAAAGGCCAGCCCCGCCTGCGATCTGAGCAATGTGACGCTGAATATTCCCGGTGCCACCAGCGAGCGCAGCGGCACCAAGTATACCATCACGGTTCCGGCTAACACAGACGAAGCCGCGCTGGCGCAGGCGGTGCTGAAGTTCGAGATCTCCAAGTATGCCGCTGTGAAGAAGACCGGCGAAGCCGACAACTGGCCTGCAGAGGGCAAAGCCTGTGGTATGACGCTGGATCAGGCTGTCACCTTCACGGTTTACTCCGAAAAATGCCTGCTTGGAAAGGATGACACAGCCAAGGCAGACTACACCGTGACCATCACCAAGGCAAAGAGCAGTGAGAAGGATATCACCGCCGTCAAGCTGTTGAACGCCGATAAGTCCGTGATCGCCGAGGGCAAGCTCAGCGGCACCACATGGACCATTACGCTGCCCTCTGACACGGATAAGGCGTTGATCAATAAGATCGGCACTTCTCCGGATGTCTTTATGCAGATCAACTACACCGGTGTGTCTCTGGCACAGGCAGAAGGCTATGACGATGCGACTGGCATCATCGGCAAATGGTCCTCCGGCAATGTCATGTGTGGCATCAGCCCCAACAGCAGCAAAACTTTCACCGTCACTGCCGAGGATGACAGTACCAAGACCTACACGGTGGAGATCAAGTACACCGCCCCCAATGCCCCCACCCTGTCCAATGGCTCCGCCACCCGCACCAGCAAGACCGGCGCAACCGTGAAGTTCACCACCAATGAGGCGGGCACCTACTACTACAAGGTAGTGACCCACGGCGCGGCGGCTCCCACGGCGGATGAGATCATGAAATCCACCACCCATGGTACAGCCAGCGCAGGCGAGACGACCATCACCCTCAGCAATCTGACCGAGGACGCCCGTGACATCTACATCGTTGTTGTGGGTGCAGCCGGAGGCGAGAGCACTGCCCTGAAGGTGGAGATCCCCGCCTACGGCAGCAGCAGCGAAACGCCGGATACCGGTAAGTTTACCATCACTATTAACGCACCCAAGGGCGGCACCATTACCACCAACCGCACCAAGGCGGATAAGGGCGACGAGATCATCGTCACCGTCACACCCGACAACGGCTATCAGATGGTGGAGGGTTCCCTGACCTATTCGCTGGCGGTGGCAGGTGGTGAAACGGTCAAGATCACAGGCAACCGCTTTACCATGCCTGCAGGCAATGTGACCATCACCTGCAAGTGGGAGACGGCCACCACGACGGCCAAGGGCATCACCAGCTTCTCCATCAGCGGTGTGGTCGGTGCGGTGAACAACACCACCAATACCATTACCATCACACTGCCCCGCGGCACAGATGTGACGAAGCTGACCCCGGTTATCGCCACAAACGGTGTCAAGTCCCTGACACCTGGCAGCGGTGAAACGGTGGACTTCACCAATGCCGTGACCTACACCGCCGCCATGGAGGATGGCAGCAGCAAAACCTATACTGTCACGGTCTACGTGGACAAGGGAACGCTGGCCGATCAGTTCTGGGACAAGCTGACGGACTTTGCCACCCAAGTTCCCTGGTGGGAGTATGCAAAGCATCAGCAAAGCACCAGCAAGTATCCCAAGTATTGGTAAGTAGTTTTCTCTACGCAAGGGAGGCTGTCGGCAACGCCGGCAGCCTCCTTCTTATTTTCCATCCTTCGCTGCTACGAACCAGCGGCCTTTTTCAAACCAGAGATAACTCTCCCTGCCCCGTATGCGGCAGGTATATCTCTCTCCCACGCCGCCTACACTTTGGCAGGCTGCGCGGCGCACGTCCAGTATCTTGTCGATATGATATCTGCGTATTTCGTCAAACTCGATCTCGATAGGACGCATCTTCCCGTTGGCGTCAAAATGCACCGTCACCGGCACATACTTCTTTTCAAGTTCCATGGATATTCCCCCTATCCTGCGAAGTAGCCTATCGGATGCACGGTATGGTCATCCTTGGGATTGATGCAGCCCAATGCCGGGTCAGACATGGTGATGGCGCGGCGCACACTCATATAGCCATATCGCTGCCGCAGCCTGTCCACGGCTACGTCGATTTGTTCCCACGCGCTCCGACGCCTATCGTTATCAAAAAGCGAAGTTTGTATACCAATAGTCGCATCTACCAGTTCGGCGCCGCGCACACCAATGCTGCGTACCGGCAGCGTCCACGGATAGCTGCGACGGAACAGGTCGAACGCCACTTCTGCGATCTCCGCACTGGAGCAGGTGGGAACTGCCAGTTTCTTTTGCCGGCAGTACCAATGCAGCTCCGTATCCCGGACAGCAACTTCGACCACCGTACACTTTGATGCCAGCTCCCGCATTCTGCAGGCGACGCTTTCCGCCAACAGATACAGCATGAGACGCACATCATCGTCGCTCACCAGATCGCGCGGCGTGGTGGCGCTGTTGCCTACCGATTTTATGGCACGGATATGATCACTGCGCTGCACAGGCGATACATCAAGCCCGTTGGCGAAAGTGTGCAGCACCAGCCCCATTTTCCCCAGCTTGTATTCCAAAAGCTTCGGCGACGCCTCGGCAAGCTGCCCGATGGTATAAATCCCAACACCGCGCAGCTTGCGCTCTGTGGCAGGACCAACATAGAGCAGATCGGATGCTGGCAGCGGATAGACAATTTCTTTATAGTTATCCCGCTCGATACGGGTGATGGCGTCCGGCTTTTTATAGTCACTACCCAGCTTCGCCGTGATCTTATTGTCGGAAACGCCGATGCTGGCGGTGATCCCCAACTCAAACTTGATCCGCTCGCTGATCTCTTCGGCAATACTCACGGCCGAACCGAACAGACCGACGCTGCCGGTCACATCCAACCAGCTTTCATCAAGGCCAAACGGCTCGATCTGGTCGGTGTATTTCTCGTAAATCTCGCGAGCCATCTTACTGAATCGGATATACTCCCTCATATCGGCAGGCAGCACCACCAGATCGGGACAAAGCTGCTTCGCCTGCCAGATGGTCATGCCGGTTTTGACGCCACGTGGCTTTGCTACATAGTTGGCCGTAAGGACGATTCCGTGACGGGCTTCTGGATCACCGCAGACTGCCACCGGCTTTTGCCGTAGCTCAGGGCGACGCTGACATTCCACAGATGCATAAAATGCGTTCATGTCTACGTGTAGAATATTCCGTCCCATCTATCCGTCCTCCTCCCAGTTTTCTTAACCACCATAATAGAACATAAGTTCTATATACGCAAGAGGTAAATACTGTCGGCACAGCTCATGACTGTCATTTTGACGACACAAAATATAGGAGGCATGTCTGTACAGTTCTTACAGCGGTTGTGTGGTGATGGACATGTACTCAGAGATAATGTCAGGTCTGCAAGGAAAAATTCTATGCTTTATACAAAAGCCTTACCCCCAAACGGCACCGTTTAAAAATCTTCAATTCTTATCAAAATGCGGAGAACCTATCGGCGATTCCGGCTCCCGCGTTGTATCCAGCACGATTCTATGAGAGAAACGCCTCGCATCTGCGGCAGTCATTATCCGGAAGCAATGATGCCCTTTGACGCGCTTTTTAGTTGCAGAAACAACAAAAAGCGGTCAGAAATTGTGCAAAAAAACATTGCCTGTCACCAGAAACTTTGGTACTATGAGAATGAAAAAGTGTCGATTGTTGGTACGTGTCCCGCCGAGAGGAGATATCCTATGAACGTGACCGTTGCGGATTGCCTGAGACTTCCCACACTGCGTGAAGCGCAGCTAGTCGCCGGTGCAAAAGGGTTGGATCGTGCGGTGTCCTCCGTCAGTGTGCTGGAGTGGCCGGAGACAAATCTATTATCTGACGAGTTAATTGTCGGAAACGAACTGGTTATATCTGCTCTCGTGACCATTAAAGATGATGTTGCCCGACAGTGCTGTGTATTGCGGCATTTGCGAAGCATGGGCGCGGCAGGACTTGTTCTGTTTTACGTTGGGGTCTTTATTCCTCAGATCGACGATGCACTGATTGCCGTTGCGGATGAGATCAACCTCCCGCTGATTGCCATGCCCTTTGGCCGCATGGACTTCCGATACTCGGATATGATCACGGATATAGTCGAGCATATCCACAAGCGGCGAATGCAGGGCAATTATTATACCGCCGAGGTGATGAACAGCATTGCGCTTTTGGAGCCACAGCAGCGGAACATCAACACCGCCTTGCGCCTGCTGTCCGACCGTATGCGCTGTACTTTGCTGCTGACGGATCGGTATCTGGAACGAAGGGGCGCGGCGGCATGGCCGGTTTCCAACCAATGGGACTACCCGGCGCTTTTGCAGATGCTGCAAAAGCGGAAGACTCTATCAAAGGGACAGCAGACAATGGAATTGGAAGGCCACAGTTTCAAACTGTGGGATATACCCGTTCCGTCAAAGACCCATCGAGGGATGCACCTGCTGGCGCTGGACGAGTTTGACCAAATGGATCCTGAAAGGCTGCAGCAAGCAGTAGATGTTGTTGCGTTATTCTTGAACATCTGGGACAAAGGCACTTATTATGACGGTACAGATGCGCTGGTAGAAGCGGTCCTGACAGACGATCCCGCCAAAATGCGTAGACTCGCACAGCAAATGGGCATTTCCATAAGTGCCGTTAACACCATGTGGGTTTTGCAGCTTACGGATCTGAGAACAGGGCAGGAGCTGACCGCCAGCCAAAAGCTGGACGTTGTCCTGAAGCTGAAGGTGTACCTGCAGGAGCACCATAAGATCGTCATCGTTGATAGCTACGGCACCTATATTGTCGCCTTGACCGACGGGATGCTGCTTGAGGAAAATACGCGGGAGATGGGTGAGAATTTTGTCTCCCTGCTTGAAAAAGAGGGATATGCTGCACGCGGCTGCGTCTTCGATGATCTTGAGAACACCTCGCAAGCCCGCGATGCATATAATCGGATGATACGCTGCTTTGCAGAGCTCTGCGCTGTGTATCCGCGGCGCAAGATCTATTCAGACAGTGATGTGCGCTATGTGCAATCATGTATCGACTCCGTGAAGCAGGGGGAAGATGCGGTAGCAGACTGTCTGCTGCCCATCAGGAAGCTGAAGGATACTGCGGACGGTGATATCCTGATTGAGACGCTATGCACTTATCTTCTTGATGCGGAATCCAACACGCAGAGCACAGGCACCTTGCTATATCTTCATAAAAATACCGTGCATTACCGACTCAATAAGATCCGGAGCGTTTTGAAATGTGATCTGGTACAGATGCCCGCAACGCTGGCGGTATATAAAGCTGCGGTGGTCTACCGTATTCTGAAAGGGATTTAGGAGATACTTACAACTTAACAAAGCAAGATGCACAAAGAGGGGCTGCCAAAACAGTCCCTCTTTGTTTCTGCGACCAATGAAACGATGAAATCCTTAGTTGGCTATCCGATGACCTATACACCGAGACTCTGTATACTTTTAAGCAGAGATGGCGGAAACGCCACAAAAATTAAGAATATGGAGGAACTCGAAATGTCTACTGTTTTGTCACGTCAGGATATTATCAACATCATCTATGGTGCCACCGTCCTGGGTGCCGGCGGTGGTGGTTCTGCCAGCTCCGGTTTGGAGATGCTGGAGAACTACATCAAGAAACATGGTGATCCGAAGCTCCGCATGATCTCCACTGGTGAGATGAATGTCAACGCCTATGCCGCTGTGACCGCAGGCATGGGTTCTCCCGTTGCACTGAAGGACATTGACTTTACGCCCTACGCCGTCAACGCCTACAACGCTCTGGTGGATATGGCTGCGACCATGGGTCGCACCCTGAGCTATACGATTCCCGTTGAGATCGGCGGCTTCAACACCTTCGTTCCCATGCTGATCGCCATGATGAACGATATCCCCGTCATTGATGCAGACGGTGCTGCCCGCGCTGTTCCCGCTCTGGACACGCTGCTGCTGCACGTCAACGGCCTGGATACCTCTCCTTTGGCTATGGCCGACCACAAGAACAACCGCCTGACCATTGAGCTGGCCGATCCCCGCGATGCACACGAGGCCGAGGTCATCGGCAGAAACATCTGCGTGGCCTTTGATATGATGGCCGGTCTGTCAGGCTGGATGGTCAATCAGGCGCAGATCGAGGCCGCTATCGGCAACGGCACCATTACCCGTGCCAAGACCGTCGGCGAAGTGATGGCCACGTATAAGACCGAGAACACCACCGAGAATTTCTATGCGTATCTCGCCAAGCATTCCAGCCTGAAGTGCCAGGCCGTTTGCCGCGGTAAGATCACCAAGGTGGAAACGAAAACGGCCGGCGGCTTCGATTATGGCACCGCCACTGTCGCGGGTGAGGACGGCTCCACCTATATGGTTCTGTTCCAGAACGAGAACTTGGTCATCTACAAGGATGGCATCGTGGTCATGACCGCCCCCGACATCATCTCCTTCTACGAGATCAATGCTGGTATGCCTCTGACCAATGCTGATACCAAGGAGGGTCAGTATGTGGACATCGGTATTATCGAGGTGGATGAACGCTGGTGGAAGAACGGCGAGGCCGCCATCAACGATGTGTGGGCTCCCTACTTCAAGAACGTGGAGTACACCGGCAGAATCGTTCGTTATCCCGCCAAGTAAGCGCATTCCTGCAGAACCCGACAACAGCGAGCTTCCTTACATCGACGAAAAGCCGGGGACGGGGCACAGTTCCCGTTCCCGGCTTTCTGTCTAAATGAGAGCATTCCCCGTCCCTACATTTTAGAGAGAGGAGAATAACAACATGGAAGAAAACAAGACCAATGTAACGGAAACCAAGCAAGAGGATAAGGGCTTATCCCAGATCCAACCAAACGAAAAACGCTCATGGTGGAGTATCGCCTTTATCTGGGTAGGCACCATGATCTGCATCCCCATGCTGATGGTGGGCGGCATCTTCGGCAGCGTGCTGACGATGAGCTCCATCTTTTGGGCCACCCTCATCGGGTTTGCCATCTGCTGCACCATGATGATCCTGGGCGGCATTGTCGGCTCTGACACCGGTCTGAACGCCACCATGTGTTCCACCAGAGCCTTCGGTATGACAGGCGCCAACTTCACAATGGCGCTGGTTATCTTTATCTGTGAGGCAGGTTGGTTCGCCGTGCAGACCGCCACCTGCGCCGTGGCCTTCAACACGCTGATGCTGCATCTGGGCGTGGAGTTCCCCTTCTGGCTGAGCTGCGTCGTTTGGGGTGTCGTCATGTTCATCACCGCCGTTTACGGCGTGAAGTGGATGGCGGTTCTGAATTATATCGCCGTTCCGCTGCTGGTGCTGCTGTGCGCCTATGGCGGCATCCATTCCATCAACACCGCCGGTTGGGGCAACATCGCCTCTGCCGTTTCGGAGAACCTGATGCCCCTGCCCGCCGCGATTTCCACCGTTATCGGCCTGTTCGCGCTGGGCGCTACCTGTAACTCTGACTATACCCGCTACTGCAAGACCCGCGGTGACGTGGTGAAGGCTACCCTGATCGGCGTTATGCCTGCGGCTCTGCTGATGATCCTGGTGGGTGCCATCATGTCCATCGGCACCGGCAACTACGACGTGGCCGCCATGTTCGCAGGTCTAGGGCTGCCTATCGTTGCCATGCTGGTGCTGATCCTCGCCACATGGACGACCAACACCGGCAACGCCTATATGTCCGGTCTGGCCGCCTGCAAGATGTTCTCCATCAAGGACAGCAAGCGTCCTCTGGTCACCATGATCTGCGGCGTACTGGGCGTCATTATGGCGATTGCCGGTCTGGCGGATTTCCTGAACACCTATATCAGCATTCTGGGCGCGGTGGTGCCTCCCATCATGGGCGTCGTTATCTGCGACTACTGGGTCATCTGCAAGGCCAAGAAGGAGAACTGGTCTCCCGTGCGCGGTATCAACTGGATCGGCATCATCGCGTGGGTCATCGGCGGCGGCTTCGCGCTGCTGGAGACGCTGGGCGTGGTGACAGTGTTCTCCTCCGCACTGGACGGCGTGATCATCGCCTTTGTGGCCTACTGGATCCTCTATTCCCTGCTGAAGAATACCAAGCTGGCCGGCTCCGGCGATATGACTATCGA
>ERZ791569.417-NODE-417-length-28040-cov-3.786922_pt1 | contig 28040 bp, 20 predicted proteins | sample MGYA00509973_ERZ791569 | MGnify/ENA primary metagenome ERZ791569 (study PRJEB30046, sample SAMN00791902) | human gut metagenome | study: EMG produced TPA metagenomics assembly of the A metagenome-wide association study of gut microbiota in type 2...
AGTTTCGAAATGAAAGTGGTTGTAAAATACATATGCAATGTTGAGGGTATTTGATTTGTTCTATATTACGATGTAATGTGGTTGGGAATGCTTAATCCCAAAATCTAAAAATAAATTCTTGTCCATTTGATTGGTATTTTTTGACTTCTGTGTTTAGTAAAAATCTTCTAAATCCATGTCTAATAAAAAATGGAGCTTTTTTTATGTTTTTTTTGCTTCTATCCCCAATGTCTGAGTTAACGCCTGCAGCAGGGATAACAAGAGCAGGGCTGGTTTTCCATACTTTAAATTGATGAACAATGCTAAACCATGGTGAAAACAAAAAATCATCAACAGGAGCAGAAATTTTATCTGATAGAGAGATAGCTTCTTTGGCCACTTCTCTTGAAATAAAGTAAGCAAAAGCTCCAAGAGGGGTGGGATATAGTGGCGCAACAAGAGTAATATCTTTATCGATAGTTCTGGACCATAAACCTATACGCCCACGTTTTTCTTTGCATGGGATATTTAGTTGGCAAAGTTTGACATCATCCGGCAGCCAATCGTCGCTTGTCATGTATTTTGAAGCATGTGGGGATATAGTAATATCATCCTCTAGAATTAAAGCCCATTTTTCATTGGATTTAAGAAGTAAATCCCAGCAATGCTTATGACTCAGAAAGCATCCTATTTCGGCTTTAGTTAAATCGCGCGTAAATCTAACTTTTGTTTCAAAATGATCTGTGGGATAGGTAATGGTTTTTACGAAATTTTCGTCAAGGGTTCGTCCATTTATGGCTGATATTCTTTGAAATTTAATATTTAACTTCGTTAATTGTGAACTAATTCTCTGAAACCTTTCTGTTGATGAGTCTAAATTAATCACATAAACAAGCATTTTACTATCCAGGAACTAGAGTAAATATTGATATATGGCTGGCATTGTTTGAGGGTTGATATGTTTAAGGCATACTGTTTATGCTTAATGGTGATCGTAATCTTTTAAGTGATTTAATGTCTAGATTTGTTGAATTTTTCTGATATGAAGGAAAAGGTGTGAGCAATTTAGACAATGTAAGTTATACTTACTTATTTTTGACGGCGTTTGTTTGTTGTTGCGTTGACTTGCGTGTAGGGTGTTCCAAAGTGTTTCTTATGCTTAGTTATTGAATTTGTTGCCGATATTTGTTGATGGGTATAGTCTTTGGAATAGGTGTTGTATTGCTGAATCAAGGTGTCTATCAATTCCTAAATGATAGTTTATATTGTCTTTTGAAATTTCTGATAATTTTTTCTCCCAATTAATGGAATATTCCGATTGTATCCAGTTGCCCCGTCCTCTGCCAAAATGGGACACAGCAAGATATAAAAGAATTGCGTTAGCAAAAAAATTTTTTAGCGCGCTATCTGACCAAGTGACCAAACTTCCATTTACTCCCTGTTTGTGGTTATATACTGCAGCTATACCAGTTCCCCCTAAAGCTCCAACCAAGGTTCCAATTAGAGTTCCTAATCCCAACGATAGTCCTCCTGCTACGATATCGCTAGCTAAGCCACTAGCTGCGCCAGTTCCAATAGCTCCAGCAACAGCTACAGGTGCCAGAGGTAAAGAACTTGTTATTTTCCAATTGGACTGCATACGCTGTAGTAATTCCTTCCGTATACCTTTGCCTTTCAAGGAATTGATGAATATTAATTTGTCAGTTAATGCGCAAAACTCATCGGCAGCACGAGAAGCAAGAGCTGTTTGCGCTGCACTGACAGGGTCATCAATTGTTTCACTCTTGAAGAGTCCGAGACGTTTCCCTAGATATCTGAGTTGGTCCTTGATTGTGGCAGATTCCACAACTTCTCGATCGTTGGCCAATTTCTCGAGGTAGTGAGCCATTGCCTGAATACTAGCGTCGTATGCCGCTAGGCGTTTCCTTGACAACACTTCCTGCAATGCATCAAATGTTGCTTGAAGTTCTTCTGGAAGTGCTTTTGCTATGGCGTCAAACAACGCGAATTCCTGTACCCAGCATCTCGCAAATGCATCCATAGGAAGCACTGAGCTCACAATCGGATATGCTGACATCGCATCTTTCCAGCGATTTACATCGGCTTGCTCTGCCTCTGGTGCTTTTGGTTCTCCCATCTGATTAAGCAAAACAATTACAGGTTTGCCGATCCACTCAAGAATTCGCATTTCTGCACTTACGTACGGAGCTGAATCAGGTAGCTCAGTCGCATTGACAAGGTAGAGCACAACGCTTGATGTTTCTTTAACGTGCTTGAGGGCTTTCTGGTTTAACCAAAGAGACTTGTTAGCAACTCGATCCCACACTTCGGATAAGAACCAACCTACTGGATTAGTTCTACCTTCCAGACGCTTCGCAAGAGCAACAGAATTGCCAAATCCCGGCGTGTCCCAAAGAATGAGTTCACACCCTTCGGGAGTTCGAGCCAGTACATAGTCGTCGGTCGTCTCGGTGACGTGGGCACGGTCAGCAACCTCACCGATGTCACGGCCCAGCAATGTACGCGCCAGCGTTGTCTTTCCGATATTGGTATGACTGACCAAACTCAAATGAATTCGCATCGGATCAGTGCTCATTGTCCATTTCCTTTTTGTCAGTGTCAGTCACCGAGGTGATTTGGTCGGATGAAATTCGCGGAGCTGCCCAGGCTCGAATTGTCTTGATGACTTGCAGTTGGGACTCGGAAGACTCGTGCAACGCAAATAGCTTGACTTGATGCAAATTACATAAAGCCTCCCAAGCTTCCTGTCGCTCCTTAATACGGGCAGTCAGCGAAGAGAAGCGTTGGGAAAAATCTTTCATGTCAAGGAGTGCGGCAAAGACCGCAGAACCCTCGGACTCATATACCTGACGCAGACGTTCAATGACCGCTCCGTGTACTTCCTCTTCTGGAGTTTCAATGCCATCAAACCAGACAAGGACGATTGGCTTTCGGGGACCGGAAGAAACAGCAGGAATGTTCGCTTCTTCATCGTCAAAGTCGATAGTCTTGATAACGGAGTCTTCTTCAGTTCCCCAATGTTTGCAGAGGGAAGAGGTTGTTTGATCTCGCAAGGGGCGATTCACGGACGATGTGACAATCAATAAGCTCCCCAGAACTGCGTCCTGCGCGCATTGGACAAGAATGTTTTCGTAGTAGGGCGACTCAATAGAAAGAGAGGTTTGTGTTTTAAAACGTCCCATTCGCCACGTGTCAAAGCAGGCGAAGATCAGGCGAGGAACAATAACGACAACTCCCATCAGAATCATCATTCGAATGAGCCAGGGAGCTGCAGAAACAGGAGCTTCGAGATAGGGGAGACGGTCTGCCCGCATTTCAACTATCTGAGCAAGATCTGGCATGGGCGGCAGAGGTCCAACGGCGGGTACAAGCCCATATGTGTAATCAATGAAGGCCTTTACGCTTTCAGGGCTTTCCGCAAGCCATGTGCTCTCCCACCCAGCCCAGTAGGACGTACCGAAACCACGTACCAGAAGACTCACGATGATGCCCAAAGCAAAGAAAAGGGCTGCGAAATGCAAGGTACGGGCTACGTTCATGCGAATCAGCGGCGCAACAAACGACGACCATTCGCTGTAGAAGTGCGACTTGAAACCAGAACGACGCAATGTGCCGTAGCTCGTCTTTTGAACAAATGCATTGAGGCTGCTTCGTAACGGCAGAGCAAATCGATTGGTTCCAGTTCCGACCAGACCGATGGCACAGCAAAACAGTGCGAGATAAATAACGAGATTCCAAAGAATCACTCCCCAATAGGGAGGAGAGAGCAGATTGACAATATGCTCCGGACTCGCGATCCGATCCGTCAAAGCGCCGAGCACAAAGGCCAGGAGAACGAAGAGCGGCGAGAAGAATTGAGGTAGCCGTGCTTTGGTGCTGACGGTCGTGTTGACACCGCGCTCGGAAGCCGTGCGCAATACTACCTTGGCGCGCTCAGTCAAAAGCTTCACTGCATCGGCTGATTCTCCGACCGTATGGGCGGCACGAAGACTCGCGGCCTCAGCGTCTGCTGACGTCCACTTGATGTGAGCGTCATTGGATTCCTCAATAGCCTTGGCAAGCAGAATCAGTTTTGCCTGTTGGAGTGTTAGTCGAACCGACGTTTGTTTGCTTTTTGCCATAGCAATGAGAAATCCTCTGATATTGGTTCAAGCCCCTATTTTAGGTGAGAGTGCTTAGTTGCGCTCTAGATCCGAGCCATTTGCACGGCGTCAACCAGTTCTTTTGTCGCTGCACAGGGATCCTTTTGTCCGCATATAGCTGAAACAACAGCAACCCCATCGGCTCCGGCACGAATCAAATCGCCAACAATGGGTACTTTGACGCTGCCGATGGCAACAATGGGACAGGGTTTGCGTGAGGCCAGTATTGCGAAACCATCAATGCCAAGCGCATCGCTTGCATCCGGTTTGGTGCTCGTCGAGAAAATCGGTCCGATTCCGAGGTGATCAACCAAACGAACATCGACTGCAGAGAGCTCTTGTTCGTTGGATACAGAGAGGCCTAGTACCTTTTCGTTGCCGATGATGGCGCGAGCATCGCTGGGCGACAAGTCGTCTTGCCCGATATGTAAGCCATCGGCATCAACGGCAAGGCAAACATCGGCATGATCGTTGATGATCAGAGGAACATGAAAGTCGGCGAGAACAGCCTTCAGTGCACGGCCGCACTCAACCAGTGCCCTCTTTTTCCAATGCGGGGCGCGCAATTGAACGCAGGTGGCGCCATTTTGTACTGCTGCTCGCGTGGTGTCGATCATGCCTTGAGTACCGCCACACAAGTCGGGATCGAGTACCAGGTAAACAGAAAGATCGATGGGGTGTCGCATCAATAAAAGTCCTTGGCCTGCAGAAGGTTCAGAGCGTCAATGTAAGCCACGGCAAAACTACCCGGGCCGCGGGCTACGCCGGCAGCTTGTTGTGCTGCACGTTTGGCAAGCGCGCAAGCGGAAATCACAGCTTCAAGGGGGTGTTCGGTTTGAGCGACGAAGGCTGCCACCATGGCTGACAGGGAGCAGCCGGTTCCAACCACAAGCGTAGCCTTAACGGAGCCGCCGGTACACGAAAGAATTTCCTTGCCGTCAGTGGCGTAGTCAGTTTTTCCAGTGACGCAAACGATGGTGTTGTACTCACGAGCAAGTTTGACGGACGCTTCAAGAGCGGCATCACTAGAGTCGGTACTGTCGACTCCCTTACCGCCTTTGCCCATTCCTGCAAGGGCCAAAATCTCTGAGGCGTTACCGCGGATCACCGTCGGGTGAAGTGCCAAAAGGCCTTGAATCATTTTGTCACGCCAGGGAATGACGCCGACTGCAACCGGATCCAGTACCCAGGGAACATTGTGTCGAACGGCACTTTTGGCAGCCAGATGCATGGCTTCCAACGAATCCGGACGGGGAGTGCCGACATTGATCAGCACGGAAGAAGAAATCGCGGCAAAGTGTGCGGCTTCTTCACAGGCGATGACCATAGCGGGCGATGCGCCCATCGCAAGCAACACGTTTGCCGTGATCTCCTGCACAACATCATTTGTAATGCAGTGCACGAGCGGCGCTACCTGTTTCACATGGAAGAGGTGTGTCGCAATGGTTTCCGGTTCTACGGCACGAACAGGAGGCAAAGTGAATTCAGACATACAGCAGAAGAAAAGAGATGAAGTTGAAAAATCAAAGGGAACTGATGGCGCGCGTCAGCATATAGCCGGCAAGAACCAAAAGCATGCAGGCAAAGATGCGCTTTAAGGGTTTTGTGTCGATGCTGTGAGCGACCTTGGCACCGAAAGGCGCCGTAAAAATGCTTGCTGCTGCCACAGACAATAAAGCTGGCAAATGGATGTAGCCCAACATCATGGGAAATTGCGGGAGCCCCGGTTCACCCCAGCCTGTAATGATGTAGCCGAGCGTTCCGGCAGCTGCAATGGGAAAGCCCAAGGCGGCAGAGGTTCCTACGGCGTTATGCATTTTGACATTGCACCACACCATGAACGGAACGGAAATGAAGCCGCCCCCGGCGCCGACCAATGCTGAGACCACTCCGATGCCGGTACCGGCGCCAAACATTCCTGCCATTCCCGGAAGAGTTCTTTTGGGTTCCGGTTTGGAGTTGATGAACATCTTGACAGCGGAAAAGCCGACAAAACAGACGAAGACGAGAGAAATCCAGAAGGTTGGGAGAAGGCTGGAGATTTTGGCTCCGAGTAGTGCGCCTACCAAGATACCGGGTGCCACTGCTGCAACAACGTTCCAGAGCACTGCACCGCGCTTGTGATGCGCTCGCACCGAAGAAAGCGACGTGAACATGATGGTAGCCAAAGATGTCGCAATGGCTGTATGAACGATGGCTGTATCAGGCACGTCGGCATAGACCAAAAGCATGGTCATGAAAGGCGTGAGCACCATGCCCCCGCCAATGCCGAGGAGGCCTGCCAAAAAACCGGTACAGGCGCCTAAACAAAGCAGAGCCGCAACAATTTCCCAAGACATGAATACGCTTCCCGCAGAATTGTCTAATTGCGGCGTACATGATACCTGCGCCAAAGAGGGCAGAGCGAGGTTGGGGCAGGAATTGACGAAGGCGGGAAAAGGAAGACCCTGTGGTTTCCGGCTACGTTACCTGAACCGAAAGGTCAGGGTGGCCGCGGCTGGAGCGGAAAACGGAGCGGACAACGCGTGCCCGCTGCACTATCGGCTCTAGAGTTAAACGGCCTTGCACGAATGCATAGGTTAGGAACATTGGAGCCGCTGGTGAAACTTCACAGGGTAGGACAATTATAAAACGATAATGACCTCAGGTACCCGATCAAGCGTAGTACCCATTAGTACAAAGCTTGTGGCGATCTTTAACAACCTGGAATTATGAGGTTAAGAGTTTGAGGACGGTTGGCTCGCCGAGCCAATCTGAAAAGGGCTTTGCCCTCTCCGCCTAACGGCGGATTCACCCAAAGTTTTTCCCGGCCCTTAAGAATACGCTTTGCTTTTTCCGCGCAAGCATGTTTCATTGTAAGTCATACACTTGGAGTGCGCAGATAGGAGAAGTCCGAATCTGCGCGGCCCGCGAGAATGCGCGGACAGCCTGAGTTTTAACGCTTTGGCTGAGAATGTGATGACGGCACACGCTGTTATCGCAACGCTTTCCCCTTTGCTGGCGGCGATGACGTCTTTCTTTTAGTCACACCGTTTAGCATCGGCAAGCAGCCGGCGCTTTCGTGGGGTTTCAAGGGAGTTGGTGCCGATGATGAATTGACGCACGACCCCGCATAGGGCGTCACGCCGCATACGGCTTCATGCGTCAAATTCGTGAAGGGTGAGGAACCTCCTGAAGACCCGCGGTCTTTTACGGCATCTAAGCGCCAAAATGTTCTAGCACAACATTTAAAGGAGGCCCTCATGGCGAATCTTAATCAGTTTTGCGACTTCATGAATCTCATCGGCATCGACATTGCCAAAAGTGTGTTTCAGATCTATAGCTGCGACACACAGACCGGAGAGATCACCAATGAGCAGGTCAAACGGGACAAGGTATTGGAGAGCTTTGCCAATTGCGGTAAATGTCTTATTGGCATGGAAGCATGCGGTAGCTCCCAGTACTGGGTCCGCAAACTGCAGGCACTCGGCCATACTGTCCGGCTGATGGATCCCAAGCTCGTAAAGCCTTTTGTTCGTCACAACAAGAGTGACAAGGCTGATGCCGAGGGCGTCTACCATGCCCTAGTAAGCGGAGTCCGGGCCGTTGCTGTCAAGACGGAAACGGAACGTGACATCCAGACGCTGCTGACAATGCGAGCCTTGCTGGTCAAACAGCGCACAGCCCGCATCAACCACGTGCGCGGCTTACTTGCCGAATACGGACATGTTATGCTAAAGAGCGTTGATCAATTCGATAAAAAGGTTGATGAAAGCATCAACAGCCTTGAAGGTGACGCCGTGCAGCTGGTGATCGACACGCTGCGCGATACGGTCAAGAGCATTCGGGATGACCAAGACCGGATTAAGACGCTTCAGCGCGAAATCAGCAGGCTTGCCAATCAAACCAGAAATGCAAAGCACTTTCTGACAGTTCCGGGCGTTGGCAACACAATCATGGCATATATGTGTGTGCTCCTTGCCGATCCAACGCAATTTTCTTCGGGCCGGCAGTTTGCAGCTTATCTTGGCTTGGTACCAATGCATACGGGCAGTGGCGGCAAGACTGTCACCACAAAGATTCCCGGCCGATGCGATAAAGCTCTGCGAGCTTTGTTGGTACAGGGAGCTCATGCGGTGGCCAGGTCGAAATGCCGGACAGACTGGGTGAAAAACATTTTGGCAAAGAAACCCAAGAAGGTGGCAATGGTTGCCATCGCCAACCGCATGGCACGCCAGTGCTGGGCGGTGGCAACCAAGGGACAGGACTGGAGAAGGATGCCTGTTACGGCAGCCTAGGAGAAAGACGAAATGCTCGCCGTGATTGATCCAAGCTCAATGATGTAAAAACCGGTTACGCCGGCCTCTGCTAAACCTGTGCGGCCTTTTGACGTATTTTTGCGTCGCTATAAAAAAGAGGTACAGAGGTCCGGATCTCCATCATGGCCACGTCAGAAGCGCCGCATTTGCCAATGCGGTCATGACGATAAACAGGTCGAATAAGAACGTTCAACGCTTTCTTCTGTTGATAACGTAACGAACACTGAGACGCTTGATGACGTCGGGCAGCAAGAACAGACAACAGGTTCGGCTCGGTTAGTGAAAGTTTCTGCCAATACACACAAGTACTGGCAAGGGCTTTTGCAGCTCGGAAAAAGAAGTCAGGCAGGTTTCGGCAACTTGACAGCCAACCAAACCAAGAGGTGAGGCAACACGCCGCAGCGCCTTATTCCACGGACGTTTTCACGCACGATGGATTGCCATTGGGCGGCCTTAATCGCACTATCGTTGGATGCTTTGTCGTCGGATATGAAAATGGAGTTTGACTTGAGTCAAGAAGGCGCGTTCCCTGCTATTGACTCCTGAGGACATAAGAGAAAAGCCGCCTACACCAGTCCTTTTTCTTTAAGCAACATCATTCGCGCAATCAACTGCGCCGTACTGCCGACGCCGAGCTTCTCACAAGCTGACGCGCGATGAAACTTTACGGTACGTTCCGCGATAGACAATTTGGCAGCAATCGCTTTGTTGGATAGGCCTTGCACGACGAGCTGCGCCACCTCACGCTCTCTTTCGGTCAGCGAACGAGCGTCGCTTTCCAGAGCATTGTTCTGAAGTTCAGACAGCCTCCGCTTGCAATCCTCTCGACACCAATGCAAAACGGCTTCTTTCAATCGATCCGGAACCACCGGCTTGAGCATGAAGTCAACTGCACCGTCCTTCATCGTCTGCACAGCCATATCCACGTCACCGTGTCCTGTCACAAAGATGACCGGCAAGGTCACGCCAAGTCTTCTCATTTCTGCTTGAAGCTCCAATCCGCTCATCTGCGGCATGCGAACGTCCAGAACAAGGCAACCTGCCGCATCGTTCTGATCGTCAAGAAAGGCTCGAGCCTGTTGATAACACTTAACTTGCCACCCGACCGCACCCAGCATGAAACGGTAAGAGTTAAGCATCGTCTCGTCATCATCAACAATGCGAACCAGACAAGCCGCCTTCACCCGGGCTTCCGGCAAATCGTCAATTTTGGTGTGTCTATCCGTCATTTTTTTATGCTTTCGGCAAAACCATCACGGCCTTCAAACCAAAAGGCTGATTGCGCTCGATTCTCAGTCTGCCTCCGCAACCTTCCATAATGCGGGCCGATATGGCAAGGCCGACGCCCAAACCGGTGGACTTGCTGCTCGTTTTCGGTGAAAACAGATCCTGAAACATAGAAACGTCAACCGTGGGCCCATTGTCGGAGACGGCCAGCTCCCACATCGAGCCGTTACTTTCGAGTTTGACGTCAACTTGCGGATCTGTCGTGTGGCGGGTCGCTTCAGAAGCGTTCTTGAAGAGATTCAAAATGACAAGAGAAAGCTCCACCGCATCGACCTGTACATAGGCATTGGGCGGAACATTCACGTTGATTGTCGGGGGCGACTTGGCCAACAGACGAAAATCTCTGACGGCGTCACTGACAACTTTGAGCAATGGCCGTTTTTCAATTTGTTTGCCTGCCCCGCTCTTGGCGTACCCGCGAACTCGTTCGATGATAGCGCTCGCCCGCTGTGTCTGTCCGATGATCTCATTAGCGGCTATGCCGATCAACTCCATCGTATCGGACTTTTGTCCGACCTCTCCGGCAGAGCTCGGTTTGCCGTGTTCGGTCTCGCCCTTGGTAATCGTCCGAATTCCGTCTGCGAAATTGGCGATCGCTCCAAGCGGTTGTTTGAGTTCATGCGCCACCATGTTGGAAAGCATGCCGACCAAACTGGCCTTTTCAAGAGCCTGAAGTCGCGATTGAGTCTGCAACACTTCGTTTTGTGCGGCTTCCCGTTGCTGCATGGCCGCTCGCAGACTTGCAGTCTTTCGCCGCACTTCCAAAGTCACAAAAACCGCATGCCATATGCCTAAAAAAAGCAGTCCGAGCGCCACGAGGACCACCCATCGGTATTCCTGCCAAAAGCGCTTGAACGTCCACTCGCGCAAGTAGCTGTAGTGACCGATTTTCAGATCCTTGAAAAGACGGTCAATCCTTGTGAAGTCGCTTGCGATGCTCCAATACATCGCTGAGTCTTCCGGCATTGAAAACAAAGCTGCCGAAGCCTTTCGGCTCAATTCCGGAAAAGCTTCGGTCGTTGCAGCAAACACCCAATCAGGGTACAGCGGTAGAAGTCAGACAACGCAAACGAGGTTCCGTCTTTGCCCCGATAACACGAAAGTCGTCCGGGCCAACAAGTCCTTTGTGCACCATTTCCTCGAGCAGACAGGCGCGCACCATACCAATATCGGCTCTTCCCTGCTTCATCACGTCAAAGACGCTCTGCATGGGATATCCGGTAAAAGTAGTCGAGCCAAAGAATGTTTCAGGTTCATATCCCCGAGCATTCAGTTCTCCGAGATGAACTCGGTATCCGCCGAATGCATTGGGCGCAACGGCCACCGCCGTTTTTCCCTTCATATCTTCGAACGTGCGAATCGTCGTATTTTCACTGCGGACAAAAAAGATGCCGCCCATACTGAAATTGGGATCATCGGCTTCGCGAATTTTCCGCGTAGCCAGATGACGGGCGAGCCCCTGAGTCTGCATTTGCGAGAAAGTGCCCGCATTGGAGATGAAAAAATCAAGCTGTTTGCGACGAACGGCCTCCGGCAGCGTGTCAAGATCGTAATACGAAAGTTCAATATTCCGCCCCCAGGCTCTTTTCAAAGCCTGAACCGTCTCGGAGAAAACTTCTGTGCTAGACAATTCACCGATTGTGCTCAGAATACCCAGTCTCACCGGGCCTTCTGTGGCCAACCGACGGTCGAGACTCGACACACCGGACGATGCAGCCGACGGATTTTGCACCGCCAGCATCGTCATCAGCACAACATTACAAATCCATCTGGGCATAATCGCAACCACCGAAAAACAACCTGCCGTCACAGACATCATAACGGCAGGTCGTCAGTTGGAGATTCCGGTGCTTTAAGCCGTTACTCGAACGTGCTTGCGAAGAAAGTCGTCTATCACGGTTTCGAGCAGAGTTACCAACGCCATCGCAACATCGTTGTCCGGCTGCTTGGCTTCGAGCTCGGCTCTCACCCAAGGCACCCAAGAAAGGTGCCTCTCGGCAAAGGAAACCGCGGCGTCAGCGTGACCGGGCGCGGCAAGAAGACGCGCCCAGAAAGCCAGCAGCACACCGAGATGATCGGCCGGCTCATGCAATGCCGCTTCGGGAGCAAGGCCGAAATCGCTCATCACCTGCAAGACCTCATCGCGCGGCTCCTGCATCACCAGTCCCGTCACCGCCACGCTTTGATGCGGCGTCACGGAACCTTCGCCGACGCAAAACGCACGTGTCCAGCAGCGGGACTGCTCCTCAATCGAGCTTTCCCGCAATACATGTGCTGCCTGACAAGCTGCCTTGGCCACGGTTTGAGGCCCTTCAGACAACGTCTGCATCATTGCGGTAAGACTCGAGCAAATCGAGTCATCCGCACCTTTGAGCAGCCAGTCAGAAAAAGTAAGCGCCGCAAGAGCCGTCACACGATCGGAAAGATGTTCGGTCACTTGTGTTTCACTCCTTACTTCACAAAGGTCTTCCGAGCCTCATAGAGCACATTGGGCTTTGTCTGTTCGACAAGTTTGCGCGGCACGCCCACGGCATCGAACGTTGCATTGGGATGCAGCTTTTTGAGTTCCTCAATCGGCCCGCACTCCAAAGCACGACCGGGACAGGATGCCACGCAGGCGGGCTTAAGTCCGACACGCAGACGATCGACGCACATGTCGCACTTGGTCATGTGAGGATGCTCGGGCGTACCCATCTGTGTTTTTTCCAACGCCTCGAAGTATTGCGGCGCACCCCAGGGGCAGGCCTTCGCACAAGCTCCGCAACCGATGCACTTGGCGCTGTCGACAATGACTGCACCGAATTCCTTTTCCTTGGAAATCGCCTTGACGGGACAAACCTTTACGCAGGCCGGATCATTGCAGTGGTTGCATGACATAGAAAGCGGCACTACCTCGACGTCCGGAGCTCGTTTTCCAAACTCAAAGAATGTCACACGACGCCAATTTTCCTTCATGTCGAAACGCCGCAAAAAAGCATAGTTCGATGCTTTATCGGATGTTCCGGCTTTCCAGTCCCTCGGCGTTTCCAAACTCTTTAAAGAATTGTCCGTCAGACCGTTTAGCTTGGCGTCGCCGCGGCGTCCCTCGTTCCACTCTTTGCAGGCAACCGTACATGTGGCGCAGCCCAAGCATCGCTTCTGGTTAAAGTAAAAACCCCACTGTGTCATTTTCGTATTCCTCGACGTATTCGTTGATGATCTGCTTGAGCCGTTAGGCGGGCAATGTTGCACTCACTTCACACACACACCCGCCGGCGGCAAAGCCGCCCGACTTCGATGTCTGCAGATGCAGGTAGGGGTCGCTCGCACCGATGTCTCGGTCGATCGTCAGCGTGTTGACGGCCCCGCCCACGTCAACGGGCACACGATGGCAAACGGCCTTGCCCGTACCAGCTGCGTCAAAGTAGGCGTCAAAGAATTCGGTTTGACTCGGCTGATACCAGGCGCCTTCACCGATCGATACGACTCCGGGCAATTGACGTACGGTGACTTTGGCCGGAAGTTTGATGCAACCTGCTTCGGTGTAGACATAAACGTCGGCACCGTCCTTGATACCGCGCGCTGCGGCGTCGTCAGGATGCATGGTCACGGCGTGCGGGAAAACGTCCTGGATCATCGTCGTGTTGTCAAAGGACGAATGCGAACGATTGGGCATATGCGGCGTCGTGTACTGCAGCGTATAGCGACGACCCGAAGCATGAGGCGTTTTCTCGAGGATGTCTTCGTAGCCGTCGGCCGGGCGCACGTACTGGGCACGAGCCACACCGGCCTGAACGCGACCGCGCTGCGCAAGCCAGGGGGAATAGAAATTGATTCGGCCGGTATCCGTCGGGAATTCTCCTGGAGCGAATTTGGCCGCTGCGATCACGCTCTTTTCGGGCGGAACGGGCAGCTGCAGGTTGGCCTTTTCAAGCATCTCTTCAAACGTAGGAAGCTTCATGTCGGGATCGACCGACTTATAGGCTTCAGGCAACTTCGTACCCTGCCACTGAATGCGCATCACATCATGGTCCGTCATGCCGTGGCGTCCCCAATCCAGGCCGAGTCGCTCAGCGATCATCTCGTTGATCGCAACGTCGCTCTTGGCTTCGTACATGGGATTGACAACGGCGTTGACCACGTTCATGTCGGTCTTGACACGACTGCCCGTAAAGAAGCTCTCTTCGAGGTGCGTCACCACCGGAAGGACCAGATCGGAATAACGCGCCGTCGTACTCATGAAGCGTTCGTAGCTTACGACATAGTCGAGTTTTTTCCAGGCAAGAATCTTGGGATTGATGGAAGAGCGCTGATTAAACGGGTCGGCTGAACCGCCGCCGCGCCAAACCATATCAATTTCAATCTTGGCGTCGGGCCCCAAATCGATACCGTTGATGCCGAGCACGTCGGATCGAATTTGTTCGGGCGTACGCGAATCGCGGCCTGTCAGCAACACTTTGCTTTGCATGTACTGAGAAAACAGCAATGCGCTGTGCTTTTTCCCCTTGCACAGGGCGGGGGCCTTGCCGAGCTTGACCGCCATACCGTCAACGGGAGCCAGAGCGCCGATGCCGCCGCCTCGAACCGTTGCGTTGCCGGTCATAGCCGCCAGACACAGCAACAGCCAAACATGGTACATGCCGTTGCCGGTACGTTGCGCACCGCCGCAAGTCCATGTCGAATGCAGACAAGCGGGCTTGGTCTTGGCGTAAGTCACAGCCAGAGCCTCAATGGTTTCGGCCTGTACACCCGACAGGAGAGAGGCCCAGCGCAACACGCCCTCTTCCCCGCCGTGTTCGCGATTGAGTTCATCGAGATACTCCACAAACGACTGACCTTTAGGCGTCGTAAACGTGGTTCCTTTCCAGGGCTTGCCCGTGATCGGATCTTTCGCAGGAGAATGACTGACAACCGTGTCACCCGGGAAAAAGCCGAAGCAATACTTGCGGATATACGCTTCATCGTGCAGACCGCGCCGATAGATCGTATTGGCCATGGCTGCAAGAATGGCACTGTCAGTCCCGGGACGCGGTGCAATCCACGGCGTAATGCCCGGGGCTCCCGTTGCCATGGCGCCTACCGTGCCCGTGTAGCGCGGATCAACCACCACGATCGGAATGCCCTTTTCTCTGGCCTTGGTCATGAAGAAAGGCAGATGCGGCGACGTTGTTTGCGGGTCGGCACCCCAAACGATGATGAACTTGGAATTGAGCATGTCAATTGACGGATGCCCGTTGACGCCCTTACCGAGTGCGTTAAAGAGCGCATCCATTTCGTTGCCGGCCGAGTGATGGCCCCAGCACGAAACGTACGGGCCGAGGAAAGCAAGCGGCGTGCTGCCAACCTCCCAGATGGGGATGTAGCCCAATTCCTTCTGGCGAGCTCTCGCCTTTTCGATATGTTCGCATGCACGGTCAATAGCTTCATCCCAGGAGATGCGCTTGAAGCCCGCAAGATTGCCGCGTTCGATCGTTTGAAGAAGCGGATACTTCAGACGGTCGGGAGCGTACAGGCGTTTACGTTCGGCATAACCCTTCATGCACTGCCCGTGGCAATGGATTTCGTGATAGGTGTTGACGACTTTGACGCTTTTGTCGAGCGTTTCAGCAGGCTTGGCTCCGAGAACATCCAAATCGGTCTTGGCAAGAGCCTGTGTCCAGCAGGACAGAGATGAGACGGCCGCCGCAGCGGACGTCATCTTAAGAAACTGACGACGTGTGGAGGGAAGAGCGCAACGGCTCTGTTGTTCGGATTTGCTCATGCGATTCTCCTGTTTTGGGGCAGAGAAGCTGCCGAGACCTTTTTGTTTTTGTGAGTACTCGGCTCCATGGTTGCATCTTGGCCTGCCGGAGTAATTCCGACAACTGTCCCAAAGTGCAGTTATTCCTTTTCAGAATAGCGAATCCGCTAAAACGTTGGCATCCGCCCCTTAAAGTTAATGCACGTCTGTAAGAGACCTGCGAGCAAACGTTCGGCGCGCTGCGTCAAGCCCTTCCGTCTGCGCCCAGCATTCGATCAAATACTGTTCCAAGCGGCGAATATGCGTGTTGTGTTCCGTGTGAGGATGTTTCAAAAGCCAGACCGGGCGTGCAGCGATTCGCCAGTCTTCCAAAACCAGTGTCAATCTGCCGGTTTTCAAAAGCGATCTGATCTGCCACAGCGGCACACCGACCGCGTAACCGGCACCGGCCAGGGCAGCAGCAGCAAGCGCTCCGGCGTTATTCACCCGCATTGTCGGCTCCACCCAAATGGCTACGCTCTCATCTTTGCCGAGCATCAGCGTTCGTCCGCTTCGCTCCGCAATAATCGGTCGTTATTGAAGGTCCTCCGGTACGCGCACGGCGCTTTGCGTTTTCAAAAAATCCGGGGCCACGGCAACGGTTTGGGCTGCATCAACGTCGGCCTGATGAGCGCGGGCGAATGCCGCAACGTGATTCCCGTACACGCTCCGATTCAAATGGAGGTACGCGGCGAAACGGCCGCAATCAACGACTTTATGGTTGACCAGGCTGTCAGAATTGTCAAAGGTACCGCCTTGGCCTACGACGTTCAATATGAAGTGGAAAAAGCCGGTGAAATGATTAACGATCGTGAGCTGATCGATCTTGTTGCGGAATGCGCTCACGAAGAACCCACATGCAAGAACGTTGTGGAACGCAAGAAACTGGGCTGCTCGGAAGACTTCACGCTTCTGGCGCGTCGCGTTCAGGCTCACGGCGGCAAGGCCGAATTCTTCGTTGTCGGCGCCGACAGAACGGCGGCTCACCATCAGCGCGAATTTGATATCGACGAAACGGGTCTTGAAACCGCCTTCGGCATTTTCCGCCGTACCCTTGAAAAATTAAACGGCCGCTAACGCCGAACGACGGGCAATCTGACAGCCCTCCTCCTCCCGATGCCATGCGTGTCGGGAGGATTTATATGAAGGCAGACAAAGACTCGCCTTCGTAGGATGCAGCCAATTGCAGCAGGCCCTTGTCCTCCGCTCTGAGTCGAAATTGAACTCGTTTCACTGCAGAGACGGTGCTACCCATTGTTATCTCCCCGAACTTTCACTATCTGTGTTCTGCCTGCTATACGCCTTGCTTGTCCGATTCCTGCGCAATTAATCCGTCCGGGCCTTCGTTTGTAAAGAGTTCCAACGCAATCGCCTCCACGCGTTTGTCAAACGGGAAACAATCGTCCCAATCGCGCATGACTCCGAGTTCGCCGCGCAGCATTTCTCGGATTTCGTCGTCCGTCAGATGTTGGGCAGAATTCCGGCTCAACAGATTGCTGCGGATGATGAACGACTTATCTGTCTTGAGCTCGTCCACGACGGCTTTGGGCAAATTTCGGCGTTCTGAGAGTTCGCGGCGAACCTCAAACGACTTGCTTTGCGCAAGCCGCGTGAGCAATTCATCCTGAACACCCTGCTCGTCCCAATACGCCAGAGACGAGTGAACCGATACCGGCAGCCAGAAAATCGGCTCGTTGGGATCAATCTCGGGTGCGTTCGGTTCGCTGTCAAGTTTGAGAAAACCGATGGCGAATACATACTCGCCGATGCGGCCGTACGGATTGTCGCAGGAAAGATTCTCTCTGCGGCTATGATGGGCCGTCTTTATCGCAACAAAGTCGTTTTCTTCGATTCTTATCCGCAGCTCCTCGACCGTCTCCCGCAGATCTCCATCGGGATCGTTGGCAAACGCTTTGACAAAAATCTTGAGCTTGTCGATGACTCCAGCCTCAATCATGTCCTCCGAGAAACCGCTAAAGTGCACAAGGTTTTGGAACACCTCAGACTTGATCGCCTCATCGCGCGTGACGAAGGCGATGAGCTCTTCAACATTGAGCTTGAAAAGGTTCTTAGTATTCTTTGCAAGCACGTTGCAGACGTCGAACCCGTGATCTTTGGCAAGCAGTCGCACGGCTTCTTCGGAAAGACCGTGACCGGCAGCGGCAATCTCGCGCATCCAGACGTCGGGGTGTCGAGCCAGGCGATCAAAGAATACGGATGCCTTTTTGACGATAATTGAGGCCACGTTCTTGTTTTGTACTCGCGACATCAGACTGCCGGCCTTTTCCGTTTTGAGCGGACAGATAAAGACGTCCTCGAGTGTATCCAGAGACAGTTCCCCCTCTTTTCTGCGGCCGCCGTACAGTGCAAGCAAAGACACCGACTCGAGCTTGTCGGCAAGTTCGTAGAAATTGTGATGTCTGACTTTGCGAAGCTCAAATTCCCGCGGGAAAAATCCCATTTCTTGACTCCTTGCTGCCGATCGTTTGGCAGCTAACGTTTGTTTATGTGGTTACCGTCAGGACGTTGTGGCGGAAGAGTTGGACTGCTGATAGCCCTTGAAAATCGCCAAGGATCGTTTGCCCAGGCGTTCGGCTTCCTCCAGTCCCCAAGTCATAAAGTCGGCCGCCGCCTGTCTGTCAGCCGGCACAACCGGCGTTTCGGCAATGCGGGCAAGACACACCATGAGATCTCGCATTCTCCCGGCGTAGAACTCCTCGAGCGGATAGTTACTCGTGGGCTTGAATATTAGTTGTTCGCGAGCAGTTTCAAGCCAGTCGGCAACCAGATCCGCCAATTTCGGATAACGATCTGCCATAGCGAGCAATTTCTGCTCATTGTTGGCAATCAGCCATCCACGCTGGCCACCTCTCAACGTGACGTGAAACGCACCGCGATAGGTGCCGTTTTCTTCGTCGCAAAAGACGTAGCTTCGCCATATGTCCTTTCTGAAGCCCCCGGTACGAACGGGCGTGGAAAAGACGTCGAAGCCTGAGGGCGAACATTGTTTTCGGCAGTAGTCCTGCATGATCGAAAGTGCCTTGTTGACCATGAAGTCAGTACACGACGCAAAGTCGCGAATCGACTGTGCAACCGGTTCGGGATCAGACGTTTCTCGGCACTTGAGCAAATCCTGAATGCCTTCGGAGCAATGACAGACGGCGTTGAGCAACGAAAACGGATTGCCGCACTTGTCCGCTTTGAAGGTTTTGACGCATCCCCAATAATCGTCGCGGTCTTCGTCCTCGTCACTATCCCACAGACAGGCGGCTCGGTTTAAGTCGCAATAGTCAAGAGCTGTGTAGAGCTCAAGCGCCCGCTTTTGCTTGTCATACGGGAAACGAACCAGCACGTCGTGCTCTTGGTCTCCTTTCCTGCAATAGAGAACCAGATAGAAATCGGTGCGCGGTTTCCCATCCGCAGTGATAACCGGATATTCCGCTTCAACACGATCGAGCGTAACCGTGATGCCGTGCAGGTCGAATTGGCGCTCACGGAAGTCTTCAGCTTTGAGGTTTAACCCTTCGATGAGATGCTTCACGGGATCGCTGTTGCAATTGAATGCATTTACTGTGTCGTCAATGTCGGTGCACGAATCCATTTGTCTTTTCCGGCTAGGCCGGCTCCTCTCTTCTCATATCCGTTCGCTTGCATGAGCTGACGGTGTTCAAACATTTCGTTGACGGAGATCGTAAGAGTGGTTGCGACAGACTGCGTCGCATTGCAACGAAAGCAGCGATCGGGGGAAACAATCGCACATTCATTGATCAACGAATGCTCCATGCGTCAATTGTTGACGCACCGAGACCTATTCTGCACTTGTCGAATTTCACGAAATAAATAATGAGAAAGTGCTGTATGTCTGATCGCGCCACGTCTTTGAACCTGAACAATTCCAACATTGGGCACTCCGTTGTCAACCTTTGGATGCTGCGATTGCTGTGCAATGGCGACTTGTGGGCAAAAGTAGCCCGCAACGACATGTACTCCCACGACGCCTTGCCGAAGTTCTTCTGGGGACTCAAACTTCGTCGTCACCTGCATCTGGGAGCATTGATCCTCAACAATGAGAAGTTCTTGGGAACCGGCGCCGTCAAAGACATCAAAGCGGTTACAGACGTCGAGATGGAACTCGACGAGGATGCTGTCATTGCTCCCGAAAAACGCATCCGATATTTGATCGAAGAAGTCTGGCCTCAATACAACTTTATCGACGGATTGATGCCTTTCCTGACGGTGCAGCCCCGTCATCCGGAGACCATCGGCGCATACTGCCGCCCTTTTCTCGGCCATCCGTTTACCGCCAAGTTGTTGGAAAACGGCATGCCGCGTGCCTTAAGCCGTGAACTGCGATATTTGGAATCGGCCTGCTCCGACGAACTCTCCGCTTTGCCTGAAGCCTTTGCCGCCAACCTTCGTCTGCTTCAGGAGAACTTCAAGCTTTCGGATCTGGAAACCCGCATTCTCGCCTTCGTCTACTGTGCCCGTGACGTGAAGCTCGTCAACCGACTGCTGTGCGATCTGTTCGACTACGGAGAGCAAGGCATGACACTCGTCATCGATACGCTCTCTCTGGCTCTGAACGCTGATCGCGAAGACGTCAAGAAGGCCCTTGCCGCCGAAGGAAAGCTTGTTTCCATCGGTCTTCTGGATTACGGCGAATCGGGCGACGAATTTTACGAGCAGATTGTTCCGGGTGCCGTACTGTCTCCTTCAACCTTGAGCGTGAAACTGTCCTTGTCCAAATTGCTGCAGGAGTCGTTTTTGCCGGCACCCGAACCGACCTTGAGCGTCGAACACTTTCCGCATCTGCCGATCGTGAGCCGCGTTCTTCTCCCCTACCTCAAGTCTGCCGTAGCCGGCGAGCGCAAAGGCGTCAACATCCTCTTTTACGGACCTCCGGGCAGCGGCAAAACGGAACTTACGCGTGTCATTGTCAAGGAACTGGGACTCACCGGTTACGAAGTGCAGTTCGCCGAAAAGGAAACCCGAAAGAAGGAGGAGCGTACCTCGCGACTGAAGTTCTGGAAGGCTGCGGGCAACGTCCTTTCGCAAACCAATACCAATCTTTTGGTGATCGACGAAGCCGAAGACGTCTTCAACGACCTGGGATCGTTCTTTTTCAGCGGACGCACAAACAAGGGAGAAATCAACCGTCTTCTGGAAGAAAATCCGGTTGTCACGCTTTGGACCGCCAATTCGATTCACAACATCGATCCGGCCATGCTGCGGCGCTTCAATATGGTCATTGAAGTGAAATCGCCGGGGCTTGCCTATCGACGCGAGATGATCGACAAGGCGTTTGATCACCGACTCTCGAAAGGCACGACAGAACGGCTTGCCTTGACGGAAAACCTCTCGAGCGCCGTGATTCGATCGATTTCGGACATCGTTCGCGAAACCGGCAAAACATCCGAGTCTCCTTCTGAGGACGAGATCATCGAGATGGCAGACCAGATACTCAAGGCGCAGCACATGGGGCGCGTGGTTGACAACAACACGCTGTTGCCGGAGCTCTACGAGCCTCAGTTTGTCAATTCTGAGCTGGATCTCGAAAATCTGCTCGAAGGTCTGCGTGCCGCTCGCTGCGGGCGTCTTTGCATCTACGGGCCTCCGGGTACGGGAAAGTCGGCTTATGCGGCCTACGTCGCTCGGGAACTCGGCATTCCGCTGATGCGCAAAACCGGCGCAGAACTCACGAGCTGCTACGTGGGCGTAACGGAAAAGCTCATTGCCGACGCCTTTGAGACGGCGCAGCGCGACGGTGCTCTGCTGTTGCTCGATGAGGTGGATTCGTTCCTTCGTGATCGCCAGGCGACTCGGTACAGCTGGGAAGTCACAGCCGTCAACGAAATGCTGGCTCAGATGGAACGCTACAGCGGTTACTTCATCGCAACCACGAATCTGAAGGACGACCTGGATCCGGCTTGCCTGCGGCGTTTTGATCTGAAGACGAAGTTTGACTACCTGCGCCCCGAACAGGCCGTGGCGATGGCCAAGGCTTATGCTGGCAAGCTTGGTTTGACTGATGGCGTCGAAGCGCTTGACCGTGTGGCCGACTTTGGGAACCTGACGCCCGGAGACTTTGCGGCCGTGGGCCGTCAAGCGGCGTTCAGAAAACTTTCCGGGGCCGAGGATTTTGTCGAGCGTTTGGCTGTCGAGTCGAACTTGAAGACTGCAGGGATGGGAAATCCGAAGCGGTGGATTTTGTAGTTGGTGATGTTGGTTGATGCAAGTTAATCAAATAATGCTTGAGTTTTTTGCATCAACTAACACGCATGACTGAGCAATCGCCCGGTTTACTGACGAGTGCGAGCTTTTCCTTGCAGAGCCTGATCTGGACAAATCACTATGTAACAAACAGGTCTCTGTTACGCATCAAAGACTTGCCACGAGTTCGCGACGGCTCGACTCCATTCTCCTCTCACCAACTCTGCAAGGCCGTCATGATGTCTCGGGAAGTAGAATGCTCGCACCTTGTTTCGGAAACGCCATGTCGCTTGCCTACGTTCCACTTCATTCACTACGACGCGCTTTCGTTGCCGCTACCTGTGCGCTCGTCGGATCTTTCGTCTCCCCGGCCTCATTCGCCTGGAACCTGACGATCCTGCACGTTAACGATGTGCATTCGGCGGCGGCCGGCGTCAACGACCGCGGCCCCGTCTACGACGACACCGATGCCGTCGGCGGCCTCGCCCGAGTTACGGCGCTCGTAGCCGACGAGAAAGCAAAAGCGAAGGTCCAAGGCAAAGCCGTGCTGGCGCTCGATGCCGGCGACTTTTGGCAGGGGACTCACTTTTTCAGAACGGGCGGCATGCCTTGGGCGCGGGAAGCCATGCGACGCATGCCCTGGGACGCGGTGACACTCGGCAACCACGAGTTCGACCTAGGATGCGAAACGCTTGCTCAATATGTTAAGGCCCTTCCCTTCCCGGTTCTCGCCGCGAATCTTGAAAAGAATCCCGCCTGCCCGCTCTCAACCGCGCCGCTTCCTGCAACCGTCGTAAAGGACTTTAATGGAGTCAAGGTTGGCATCATCGGTCTGGCCAACGATGAAGGCAAAGACATTTCCGAAGCCTGTCCCGAAACGAATTTTGCCGATCGAGCTGCGGCGCTTGGACGTGCCGCGGCGGAACTTGAAAAAGCGGGCGTGACGCACATCATCGCGGTGACGCATGTGGGCTACGAGGCCGATCAAGCGCTTGCCCGCGCCGTGCCTGCCATCGACGTGATCGTCGGAGGCCACACCCACAGCGTTCTCGGGGATCATCCGCATTCCGAAGGCCCCTACCCGACCGTAATTCGGCATGACGACGGTTCACAGACGCTCGTGGTGCAAGCGGGTCGTTCAACGCGCTATCTCGGAAGGCTCTCTGTTTCTTTTGACGATGCGGGTCGCATCGTGCAGTTTAAGGGCGACCTCGAAGAACTCGTACCGAGCCTTCGTCGCGACGAGGCGATGCATGAATTCGTTGTTCGGTCGCTTGAGACCATTCGCGCCGATCAGAAGCGTTTCGTGGGCGTCAACTCGTCGACGCTTCCCGACGGACTCGATCCCTGTCGAGAAGGCGACTGCCTCTCGGGAATGGCGACCGCCGACGCGTTTCTCGCCTGGGGCCGGCCACGAGGTGCGGTTGCAGCAATTTTGAACGGCGGTGCTATTCGGGCCGCCATGCCCATCGGTCCCGTCACCTACGCCGATCTTCTCGACATTCACCCGTTCGGGAACCATATTCAATTGGCCGACGTCTCGGGCGCGGTGCTTCGGGAGGCTCTCGAACACGGCGTCTCGGAGCCCGACGTGATCGGCCCGAGAGTCCTGCAGACCGCGGGGCTTCGCTATCGACTGAATCCTGTTGCCCCCATAGGTCAACGCATTGAATCCGCTGAAATACTCACGGAAAAAGGAACCTGGGAGTCGATTCTTCCCGAGAACGTCTATCGCATCGTCACGATCTCCTATCTTCTCGGCGGAGGCGACCATTTTTCGATGCTTGGGCAACACGCCAAGATTCTGGAAACCGGCCCACTGGAAGTCGACGTTCTTGAAGCCTATCTTCATGAAAAACAGGACTGGGACAATCATCTGCCTACGCCTGTACCAGGGCGGATCATCGGGATGCCAGTCCGTTGAGGTTGGGCAGAATCAAGTGTTTCAGGTACTTTTCGCGTCGGAAGGCCACTGTACTGACCGAGAATCTTCTTTGTTCCCGACAGACTTCTTGTAGCTCGATTGTCATTTACCTGACTTAGCAACATTGCTCTTCTTGCAACGGATCCAGCTGTTGAGCCGATAAACACATGGTCCTCAGAAGTGGAAGTTCCTCTTATTTTTGAAGCAAATTCAAAACAGGTACAGCAATCAAGGTGCACACCATCGCAAAGATGGCTACCAAACAACCGGCTCCGTCCGGATCGGAAGAGTCGCTTATTAGCTCGGTCATCAGGAAAAAACACAAACTGCTAATCACCGCCAAAAGGGCAATTCCTGCCACCCCCACAAAAACATATTCAGAACAAAAGTGACCAGTGTCGACATACAACCTCCTCTACGCATTCAGAAGGCTGTTATAAGTCCGACACTGTCGCACTCAGATTCAGGCAACAACCAATGGCGTTAGCAGGCAGTTCTGCTTGCAAGGTCACCGTTTCGAAGCGCTTAACTACGAGGTCGGCCAGTCGTATTTAGCAAATGAACCTATGTAGTCCGCCCAGAATTTCGTCATATCTTCCGTGCAAAGACTATCGAACAACCTCTCCTGATCCGTTGCACCGGCCTTGGCAAATATCGATAGCCACAGCAACTTGGCCGTTGGATTGCTTCCGAGCTGCCGAGGGGCACTCTTATCCGATGTCGACTTGTTGCCGTTTGAAATGTTTTCCGAAGTGTTGATGAGCGCCAGATTGCCGAAGTGGTGCAGTTCGTTCCTGCCTACCAAATCCGCCGTATCCTGTGCGATCCAATGTTCAATCTGTGAACGCGACACGATGCGCATCTTATCGGGTTGGTCCTTTCTGTAAACTTTAGACTCGAAGTCCTCGCGGAAAGCTTTCAACGGGTCGTTTTTCGAGCCTTCTATTTCTAAAAAATCCTTGAAGAGACCGGAATGCTCGTGCAACTGAGATTCCAAATACGAAAACCTACTACCCGAATCAACCCACAGCAACCAATCAGTGAAAAAGAGCTTCCAACGAACGCCGTTTTCGGGATACCTCCAGGCTTCAAATTCCGCGTCCGACTCATGGCACTTTTCAATAACTTTAAACTCGTCGATGACAGAATCTTTGAGCTTATCTACCCCTTCGTCTGCGCCGAGCTTTATCACGCGTTCCGTCATTGAGCCTGGCTCATTCGGACAGTTGAATCGCTTCAATCCCCATAGCAGCAAGCGTAAGTAACCGCGCTTGAAGCTTTTGTTCACTTGATCAGAGAGAATCTTGGCCGAGCGGTACTCTGAAACGAAAGCCTCTGCGCTCTCTGGGAAACGTCCGCCCGGGCATACCTCCTGAACGGCAGTGTGAACCAGCGACAATAGCCAATACTGCCCCGAATACTGGTACCCGTTGGCGGCATAGAAAGTGTCGATCAACAACTCAAACGGCTTCGTGGAGTTACTGTCACGATTCTTGAAATCATTTGCCTGACGTGCAACGATCGCCGCAATCCAGAGAACAGACATGAAACGCCAGACGTCCTTGTGCCGCTCCTGATCGAGCTTGTCGTCATCGACACCCAGATACTTACCGACAACGATGCGCTCGTGCAGGCCGCGATACTCGGTCTCGCCAGGTCTCGGACGGATGTTGAGCGTCTCGTACTTCGCATCGTCTGCGCCTTTGACTTTGGTCGAACGGAATACCTCGTTGGCAATCACGAAGAGATTCTCGAAATCGATGACAAAACGCTTTTCATCCGAGCTGTAATCTTCCTCGGACTCCATGACTTGGATTAGCTTCGTCTTCAGTGCGTGACGCGCATTCGCAACGATGGCGTTGAATTTAAGGCCGCCGCCCCGATCGTCGGGCTCGGATGCTTCAGTCTTTGTTGCGAGCTCTTTGTGCATGGCTTCGAGGATACCTTTTTCTTCCGTCTGAGGAGTGGTACGAAGCAAACCGGCCACGCCGGTCCAGAGCCGGTCAAAGGCAAGACGCTCGGCATCTGTTGCAAACTTGAGTTTTTCAACCAACGTCGCCTTGGCAATGTCGATGGAACGCAAGGCCTGTCCTCGCATGTTGACGATTTCAAACATGGCAGGCCCCTCGTAGGCATTCCGATCGTCAATGGGCAGAATCACACGCAAAACGCAGACGCTCTTGCGTATGCAGTCGATGAACTTCTCAATCGGCGAGATCCCCTCTTCCTTCGATAAAATCTGTCTCTCTCTCACGGCCTCGTTGATCTTGTGGCAAACGGACGAGAGAATCTTCTCGCTAATTTTCGGTCCTCGGATATCGTTCCCCTCTTCCAACGTCAGGTTGGCGTACTCCCTGATGAGGGTGGGATCCCACTTACGGAATTCTTCTTCCGTAACCGAAAATTCAGGATTTTGTTCCGTATCCGCTTCTCGTCGGCCGAGCACCGCCAGAAGCACATCTATGCCCGTCAAGCGCTGTTGCCCGTCGAGCACTTCCAGCTTCTCTCGTTGGTGACAGACAATCGTGCCGAGAGAATAGCGGCAGGTCTCGTCTTCACTGTAACGAGTAAAGTGCGTCACAAGGTCCTGTACCAACACTTCGATCTGTTTATCCGTCCAGCAAAACGCTCGCTGATAAGCTGGCACAACAAGGGCCTCAGCACTTGTCGGATCGATCGCTTGAAGTTCGGCCACGGATAACAAACTTGCCTCAAACTTCGAACTCATTTTGACTGCTCCTGGTTGTCCTGCACAATGACGAAGCTTTCGGCTTCAACGTAATCGCGGTAAGTCTGCTGTCGGTCACCCACCATCGCCCAACTCACCATATCGGGACTTGTCAGCCGTTCGAGTTCGCGGCGACACTCGGCAGGACTATTGGTGCGATACGGTATCGTGATCAAATTCTCCATGGGGCTTCCCAGCTTGAAAAAAGCGACCTGTCGGCTGCCTTTCAACATGCCGAAAACAAGGATGTCTTTCTTGACATTGTCACGCTTGACCGTCAACCTCACCTTCAGGCGTTTGAAAAGGCGTATATACGATTGAACGTAGACAAGAAAGTCCATGTCCTTGTTGTAGCTTTCAATGAGACCATTAACGTCCTCGTCGAACGGGGCCTCGAGATTCGGTCGAACGGACGCAAAGCGATCAAGCCAGCAGACTGCCGCCTGTACGGCAATTGCATGACTGTCATCGAAATACCACCCCTTGTTGAGCACCATGTCGCGGAACATATTACGGAAAGGTTCCTTCGAATCCTTACTCGATTCGTCCTCAGAAGTTGTGCTGAACCACTCTGAACTGTAGAGCGCTTCAACAATGCGCTGGTAGTAGGCAAGCGTCTGAAAAAAAGGTAGCCCAGGTGTCACGGGCGACATCAGATCTGGTAGGAAAGTGTTTCCCGAAGATTCGTGTCCTACCCCCGTCAGCTTCAGTTTCTCGTCAATGACGAGGTTACCCTTGTAGGTCCCGTGGATGCCTTTAAGCTTTCCGACGTTTGATTTATCCCAGTGCATCCAATAGGCCGCGCCCAAGCGAATCAGAAGCAAACCGATGACAGTTTTTCTGAAACGCTCGTAGCGCTCTTCAGTTGCAGTTAGCGTCTGCCAGATGCCTTTAATCTTCCTGAGAGGGTCGCCTTTTTCATCTGTCAGGTCCACTTTCTCGACGGCATGCGCTATGCGAAGGTGATAGGCCTTGAGCATATCAACGAGCTGCATGTCCTTGCCGCGATTGTTTTCGCATTGGAAAAAGAGCTCGGCATCGTATCGGTTTTTGATGATACGCACGGCCAAGGCACCGTTCGTAAGTGCGTAACTCAAGCGTTTGAACTCGCCCTCGAAAAATTCGATGACATAAGTGGGAACGTCTTCCGGCTTGCCGTTACCGCCTTGATCATCCTCGGCACGGGTTGGCATGGCCACCTGCTCGCTGAGTTCTTTGACACGCAGATACTCCGCCATCTGTTCACGGTAAATCGTTGCGATGTGCTCCTGCGTCTGAGGCTGGCGGTACTCGTATTGAGGCTGCCATTGTTCGGCATCCCAATCCTTATCGTCGCCTGCAGCGTCTTGATCTGGCTCCGGCCTATTGTGAAGCAATTTGATCAGACCATTGCGTGCATTGACGATTTTCTCTGTCTTGATCCGCTCCGTGGTGTCCAGAAGCGCCTTAATGAGAATCAGAAAGCTCGTCAACCTTTGCTGACCGTCGATAAGCTCCAGTTTGCTGACTTGCTGAGTCTCCCGGTCGTAATAAACCTGAAAACAGATCGTGCCGTAGTAATACTTGGCGCCTTCATCGTACTTTCCTGTCTCAGGGTTGTAGCGGAAGCTATCGAGATCGTCCAGCAGTTTGCGAACCTCGCTGATCGACCAGCGGTAAGGACGTTGATACGGCGGGATATCGATGGGCGGAC
>ERZ791569.422-NODE-422-length-27532-cov-8.946210_pt1 | contig 27532 bp, 33 predicted proteins | sample MGYA00509973_ERZ791569 | MGnify/ENA primary metagenome ERZ791569 (study PRJEB30046, sample SAMN00791902) | human gut metagenome | study: EMG produced TPA metagenomics assembly of the A metagenome-wide association study of gut microbiota in type 2...
ATCGCCTGCGAAGCAGGAAGTTCCATATCCGACGCATCAGACCTTTGGTGATATGTATTACATGCCACATATACTCTATTTTCTGCATAAAGAATCGCCTCAAACCGATTCCAACGGCGATACAATCCCCGGCACAGGGAAGGAGGAATGGGTTGAAGTGTGCCGGTGCAGATGCGACGATAACGAAGCTTCGAAAACGGTCGGCATCAACGGACAAGCTTATGTATATAGATATCATATCGTTTTAAGCGGTCAAAAAAAGTTTTCCATCGGAGATCGTGTACGAGCATGTTATCCGAATGGGGAATTACGTGGTGAAGGGACTATCGCAGTACCGGGCCGATGTAATTTTTTAGGTTACTCTGAGATATGGATATAGCAATAGACATTTCGGACATCAGGGAAGCGTTCGAGCAATTGGAGGCGGAGGTCGATGATGCCATGAGGGAAGCTGGCGAAAATGCTATCCGGTACGCAACCAGCAAGACCAGATATCAGAACCGGACGTACCGTCTTCGCAACTCTCCCGGTTATGCTATCACGGATGGAAGGATCAAAGAAATGCGTGTGGCCGATAATTATGGACGTGACGAGGCAGTAAAAGCGACGACCGGGCTATTGAATGGATTAGACCATTCCGGACGCTCGCTAATACTTGCAGTCGGAATGCCATACGGCTCATACGTCGAGGCTAAGGGATATGATGTGTTGTCGGGCGCGGCGCTGAATGCCGTCAAAGAATTGAACAAAAAATGATGACACCCGAAGACATCAAAAATATTCTGTACCGGAAGTGCCGCGAAGTATTTCCCGACATCCCCGCGTATAAGGATGTGCATCCACCGGTAACGGAAAGGGATGTATCTGAACGGATCGTCATCAATGTCCTGTCGATGAACAACGATCCCTGGTCAAAGGGGTACGGCAATGTAAATCTGTTCGTCCCCTACGACAAGTCTTTGAAATATCCAACCCCTAACGGGCCTCGTCTCAGGGAATTGGGAAATATTGCCGAGGATGAATTCCGATCCGTATATTTCAATGAACCGGCTGGAAGGGGTGTCTATTCGATAGACAGCATTTCCACCGAACATGACGAAGCCACCTGGAGCTATTTCGTAAACGTAAGACTTTTTATCAAAACAAACAATTTTAAACTTTAAGTTATGGCAGAGAAAAAGATATCAGCGGTGAGCCTTAAACAGCTTTTTTACGGCCCCGTAATCGAAGATCCTGAATTTAGCGGGGCTAAATTGTATGCCCTTCTACATCCGTCAAGTGGTGATTCCACATTCCACGAGATCGAGAACGTTCACCAGGACACATGGACTTACGAGGAAGCTGAGGCGTCCGTAACCTCGTACAAGAATCAGATTACCGGCAATACCTACCGGGAAGACCGGGAAGCAGGCGATGTAGCGATCAACTTCACTATCGGGTTATATCAGTACCAGGAGAAAAAAGACCTGCAAGGCGGCGATCTGGTTACGGGATCCGGAAGCGAAGTTGTCGGGTGGAAACGCGGATCGGGCGCACAGGACATCAAAAAAGCTCTCGTCGCAAAAACGAAGGACGACGTGTGGATTGTACTTCCGAAGGCGTCTATCGGGGCGCGGGGAGCCGATACGGACGGAGCCATCGGGCTGGCTGTCGCAGGAACAATGATGGAGTCAGACGTATCGGGCGTAGCTCCTGAATATTGGTTCGATGATAGCGAAGTGAAAGGCTCACCAGGCGCATAGTGGTCAAATTTAATCTTTAAAGGCGGGGCGACCCGCCTTTTATCGACATGGGAATTAATATTTTATCATTCGGGGATCGAATCCTGACTTTCGAGGAACCGACCGTATTGACAGTTCGCCGCGTGTTTAAAACGCTGCGTAAGATGCACTCTTTCGACCGCAACGACATCCCAGACAACACGAATTATTTATCCCGGATAATCGCATTGGCGGTATCGGGGAGCGGCTTCTTCTCACGTTTTCGTAGGTGCATTCTTCAAAGACAGATCGTCAGACACGCCTCGCTATCGGAATTAAACGAGAATGTTTTGAAGATCATAGACTCTATCCCTATCGAACAGTATAGGGAGATATGCGCTGTTTTTTCGCAGTTAAATGAATTGATCGGGAAAGAAGATGAACAGAGCATCGACATTGATAGCGGCGGCGATAAGGCGCAATAATTACGTAAGGATAACACTGGGGAGATTCCGGTTCCGGATATATGCTTTTGTCATTTGGGATATATGCTTGGTGATAGAGAAATATTCGGAGACTTCATTCCCATTGGAAAAAATATTGTGGTTCCGCGTGATCGACAATAATTCGGACAGCCTGTGCAGGGCTGTGTCTATTGCTGTCACCCAGCATGGCATATTCAGGAGTATAAGGGCATTCCTGATCTACAAATTCATTCGAAGGTACGCGACCATCAGCCAACTGTATAAGGCTGCGAAAGCGTGCGGAGAAATGATTAACGGAACCGAAATGTTCACGAGGTGCAAACTCAGTCCTTCGGATAACAGTTCCAACACGGATAAATCCGGAAACAACAATATGATCGGGCAGATTGCATCCTTTCTCGATCTCGGAATTTCGTATGATGAAGCTGTGAAAAAGATCCCCTATCAAAACCTACTGATGATGTGCGCCGACAAACTCCGGTTCGATTACTCATCCGGCGACACGCAAAAAAAAGTTGAAAAGATATCCGGGAAGGATATGCTGAACCGGAAACGGGGACGGAAATAACCTTCCTCACCCAATACACCTCACTATTGACGATTTGGACTTATGGCATCACTTTATTTTAAAATCGGGGCAGATTACCAGGAGGTAATCAGATTGGAAAAAGAGCTTGACAAACTGTATGTCAAGTTGCATTCCATGAAAAAGGGAGACAGCGGATTCGACGATCTGGTAAATCAAATCAAGAACACAAAAAAGGAGATTTCCGGGCTCAACAAAGGAATCGTCGATGCACAGAACAAAATTATAAACGAGATAAACAATTCGATAGCTGCCGAGAAAAAAAGAATAGCCGCCTCGCAAGAGGTTGTACAGGCAGAAGAAAAGAAGATCGCCGCATCCCGTTTATCAGCCGCTTCCGTAGAAGACGAAGTAAAGGCGGCAACGAATCTCGACAGCCAGATGCGGATCACGGTTGCCAATCTCGAAAAGGAACGCGCGGAACTGGCTATTATCGCCCAGGAACGGAAGCGTTTACAGATGCAGGAGTCTATCAATGCCATCACGGTAGGCGATGCCATCGACAAACGCCTGTCGTTGACATCTGCCGAAATGAAGCATAAGCAGACAATCAATGCCCTGAATATATCCCTGCGTTCGCAAGTACGGGAATTTAATGCGACTGAAGGTTCGACCAAGCAGATGCAAGCTAATTTGTTGAATCTTCAGCGTGTTTACGACAACCTCACAGAAAACGTCCGAAACTCTCCTTTTGGGGAGGCATTGCGGAAAAACATAGAAAATCTGAACAAAAAGGTGCTGGAATTGGAAAGTACGACCGGCCGGTTCGGTCGTAACGTGGGGAACTACGCATCAGCATTTAATCCATTGTCTTTTCAGGTACAGCAGGTAGCCAGAGAACTTCCCTCGTTAACTATATCTGCTCAACAATTCTTCCTGTCTATTTCGAACAACCTGCCGATGTTGGCCGACGAGATAAAAAGGGCAAGAGTCGAATACAAGGCACTTTTGGCAGAAGGGATAAAAGGAGTTCCCGTTTGGAAGCAACTCATCAAATCCGTCGCTTCATGGCAGACGGCTCTTGTGGTTGGCATCACGCTTTTAACTGCTTACGGGAAGGAGATTGTAAATTTCTTTAAAAGGATATTTACAGGTAAAAAAGCATTTGACGAATATGCTGCCGCCCAAAAAAATTTGAATGAAGCAATTTTAGATGGTAAGGCTAAAGCGCAGCAGGAAGTTGCCGTTCTAAAGTCCTTGTATGCCGCTACGCAGGATGTAACAAGATCTATCGAGGAAAGAAGAAAGAGCGCTATTAAAATACAGGAGCTATATCCGGAATATTTGTCGAATTTGACAACAGAACAAATACTTGCGGGGAAAGCTAAGGACTCTTATGATGAACTATTTAAGTCCATATTAAAGATTGCTCAAGCAAAGTCGTTTGAAAACAAGATTTCTGAGAATGCGAGTAAAATAACAGAAATAACGGGCACGAAGGGATACAAAGATATCGAGCGTTATCAGAAAATACTTGACCAGATGTTCGAAGGTGCTGACAAGATGTCCATAGAGGAATTAAAAAGATCGATCGAAAGCACCATCAGCAATCTTGAACGTGTGGATATGGATTTTGCCACTAAACTCAAGGATGCGATGGGCGACATAGACAAGGTTTCATGGAGTCCACTGCTCATAAGATATGAAAAACAATTAGCGATTGCCAAATCCGGACTGAAAAAAGCGACAAAAACATTCAAGAAAACGAACGAGGAATTATATGAAGAACTAACTAAAGACGGTGGTACTCCTGTCGGTGCAGTCAAAGTTTTGACTCAAGAATCCGAGGGGTTACTTGACGAGTTAGTGAAAAATATCGATGTCAACACGGTTAAGGCAAAATCCCTGATTGAGAAACAAAAGAATCTCATTAAGCACCTTCAGGAAACAATGCCCGAAGACACCTACGAAAATATTGTAAAAAAGAACAAAGCAATCGAGAGGGAGAAAAAAATACTTGAGAAGTATGAGAAAGCGGGAGTGGAAAAACCGAAGGACTATACCGACAGGCTGCACAAACAAGAAGAGGATATTTCCAGGGAAGTAGAGGATCTGCAAAACGCGATAGAACAAGCCCGGATAAATGCCATGAAAGAGGGCTCGGAGAAAATCCTTGCCCAAATGAAACTGGATCACGAAAAGGAAATACAGGAAATAGACCGGCAGAAGCAAGATTACATCCGTAAAATTGCTGATAATCAAAAGACGGAATTTAAATCTAAGCCGGAAAATAAAAATAAGAAATTCGACTACGCATCTGCATTAAAAAACGCCGCCGCCGAAGCTGCGCCCAAATTTGCCGAACTACAAAATGCAGTACTGGAAAAACAGGCTCAAGACAATCAGAAATTGATCGATCAAGAGATTCTGGGACTCAATGACTACTTGAAGAAATACGGGAATTATCAGCAAAAAAAGTTGGCAATAACCCAGAAATATCAAAAGAAAGCAGCCCAAACAACGTCGATGAACGAAAAACTGTCCCTCCGAGGAGAGTTTAAGAAAGCTATGTCGGAACTCGATGTCGAAGAATTTAAAAAGAACCTGAATTGGGAACAGATATTCGGCGACTTGGACAGGGTTGCGTATTCCACGTTGCAGAACCTTAAAAACAGCTTACAGCAGTACATCCAGGAGTCGAAAACGGCCCTCGATCCGACCGATCTCAAAAACTTGGTCGAAGCATACAACGAACTGGACAGGAAGATCAATGAGTTGAAACCGGGCGAAGCATTGAAAGCCGCTTTCGGCAATTATCAGAATGCAAATGCCGACTACCAGAAGGCCAAAGACGATCTCCGGAAAGTGGAATCCGGACAGACTGTGTATGCCGGGTTGGAATACGACCCTAAATCCCAAAAGCTCGTCGAAGTGGTTCTGGATTTAGCCAAAGCAGAAAAAAAGTTGACCGAGGCCGAACAAAGAAGATACGAAGCTCAGGCAAGATTAACGGAAGCCACCCATGAATATGCTGCTAAAGCCCGCGAAGGATTTGACGCCGCGAAAGCGTTTACCGGCGCGCTTGAAAGTTTTGGTGTTAATATCCCGGAAGAGATATCCGGAGCATTTGAAGGCGTCGATCAGATTATTTCCGGACTTGAAACGGTTGATTTTAATAAGCCGTTCTCCATCGTTACGAGTGGATTTAAAGTTATCGGAGGTATCGGTAAGGCGATAGGCAGCTTATTCGGTATTGGAAACAAGGACGCTAAGTTGTCGAAACAGATCAAGCGACTCCAGGAGTACGTGACGGATTTACAGGCTACCTACGAGAAGTTACAAAAGGTAATAGAACGACAGTTGGGCGGCACGACGGGGAGTCAGGCAAAAGCACAGTTGAATAACCTGAAGGCGCAGCGCGATGCTATCGATCAGATGCGGATCAAAGAGGAAGAGAAAAAAAAGACAGACCGCAACGCCGTCAAAGAGTATGAAAAACAGATTGCCGAACTCGACGATCAGATAAAGTACTTCTACGAAGATCTGTTCAGCCAAGAATTCGATGCAACCCTGAAGGATTGGTCGAGTTCCATTGCCTCGGCCCTTGTGAGTGCTTTTGCCGCCGGTGAAGATGCGGCAGCGGCATTCGACAACTCGGTCAACGACATCATAAAGAATCTCGTCTCCCGGATGATAGAACTACAAGTTATTCAACCCGCAATGGAAAAACTTCGCAAATACCTGTTTGGCGAAGATGGACAGAGCGGCGCTTTCGGTGACGGACAATTATCAGTGAAAGACATGGAGGGTCTTACGGCCCAATTTGCCGCCCTGCAAGGAACCGTAGGAACTTCGAAGGGCTTATGGAATAGTATGGTAAGAGCCGCTAAGGATGCCGGATTCGATTTGATGGGCGAAGCGGAGGGAAAGAAGCAGACCGGCACGTCGAAAGGATATGAAGCCATGTCACAAGATACCGGATCGGAACTGAATGGGCGTTTTACCGCGATTCAGTCGGATGTAAGGGGCATATATAATAATTTGAATGAACACATTGCGCGTTTCAAACAATTCATGCTTTCCCATACCGGCATAGACATGAATATAAGACGGTTATTGAACAAAACATCCGAATTGAGATCTATGGCCGAAGCGTCGATGATACACCTGCAATATATCCGCAAGCATACGGAAGAGACGGTGAATGTCATCAAAACAGAGACCAATCCGATATTAAAACGAATCAGTAATAGTCTTGGAGGAAGTTGATTATGAATGTATCCGATGAATTGAAAGAAAAGGCGATCTCGTTGGGCCTTTGTACACCGTGGCAAAAAAGATGGCAAAACGAAGATAAACATTCTCTGTGTCAAATGTACATAAAAGGACTCGATTTCTGCATCGATCACGATTATCCGTCGTGCACATATATGAAAAAGCATTTCGACGGGATTATGCAACAACACGGAATATTCGTTGACGATGTTGTTAATACGTCCAATTTGCAGGAAGTCGTATGCAATGGATGTTGTGTAGGAATGATTGTATACGATGATTTCGGCACTGGAACCGTTTATGCACGTCACCAAAGCAATGTATCCATAAAGGCTAGCGGACATGCCCGTGTGTTTGTAAAGGTGTACGATCACGCGAACGTAAATGTTGTGTGTTCCGGTAATGCGACAGCAACCGTTATCTGTCATGGCGGGAACATAAACAGCACTGGAAATGTGAAAATTGTGAAATGTAACGATTAAAGCAATGGAAGGAGATTTTTACATCAACAATAAAGACGCCTGGAAGACATGGGGAGCGAATATGGGTGATAACTTTCTGGAAAACCTGCTCACCCCGCCTCCCGCAAAATCGTATGTAACAAACAAATCACGTGCTGAAGACGGGAAGCAAATCCTATACAATAATCCGCGCCTTGATGAACGGGATGTACAATTAACTATCACGATAGAGGGATCGACACAGTCCGAATACTTGGAGCGATACGAAAGCTTTCTTAACGAGATCGCTAAAGGAGAAATTTTGCTGAAAGTGCCGATCCTCAAACGTGTGTACAAACTGTATTATTCAAGTTCGCCAAGCCAAGTGATCGGAAAATTGGGATTCGGGAAATTTGTTTTTTCATTCAACGAACCGAATCCGAAAGACAGAGAGACGATATAAAACCTAAAACGTGACAATCTCCCGGTTGTCACGTTTTAATATTGGAAACTATGGCATAATGTGCCGCCCGTGATGATCTTCGCTTGCGTAACATGCAGGCTATGATTGAAATATATGATAGATCAAATGCGATATTGGTGGAAGTTCCTATTCTGGATACATCGGTTCGCCACCACGCATTGATGGGCGAGAATTATGTACGTCTCGACTTTGAACTCGCTGAAAACATCGAATTCCCGAAGGGTTGTTATATCATTTACGAAGGCTTTCGTTTTGAAATATTTACGGATGTAGATCCCGATTTTAACGAAGAGACCGGAGGATGGAAGTATTCAATCCAGTTCGAAGGAGTAGAAGGGCATCTTAAAAAATACAATGTATTTTATCGTGGACAGGGTTTCGAAGAAGCTGTATTCGCTCTCACAACGACTCTTACCAGCTTTGGCAATCTCATAGCCGAGTGCATCAATCACGAACTTGGATCGTCCAATTGGGTGGTGAAGGATGTTCCTGAAGATTTGTCGGAAATAACGAAGGGCATATCGTTTAGCGGGGATAAATTGTATGATGCCCTCGGAATGATTGCGAACGAATTCGATTGTGAGTGGTGGATTGAACAGAACGGGGATCTCGTCTACATCTGTTTCGGAAAACTGGAATTCGGAAGCGAAGAAATTTTCCGACGGGGAGAAGTCGTTGCCACTATGCCACGCAGATCCGGCGACAATAGTAATTACGGTACACGATTTTATGTGTTCGGATCGACGCGCAATCTAACCAGCGATTACGGGCACGCCTCTCAAGGCGGAGTTACCAATCATATTTCAGAGATTCGTTTAAGATTGCCCGACGGCATTCCTTACATCGATGCCTGGGAACCGCTTGCTAAAGAAGACATCGTAGAACAGCTTGTCTTTTTTGAGGACGTATTTCCCAAAAACACGGAGACAGTTACATCGGTAGAGACAGAGGAACGTGTCGATGATGAGGGTAATAAATTCACAGCATACATCATGTATGTTGCAAATACTCCATTCACGCCTTCTGACATCATCGAGGGCGAGACCATTCGATGTACATTTGAAAGCGGGCCGCTGGAAGGGCGAGAATTTGAATTAAGCATCAATACAAAGGCATTCGATAAAAAGTTCGAAATAATCGCTGTAACCGAGGGCGAAGGTTCTATCACGATCCCAAATGAAAACCTCAAACCCGAACCGGGAAATAAATTCATATTGACGGGTGTCAGGCTACCTAAACAACGCACTACCGAGGCCGAGCAGGAATTATTGAAACACGGTAAAACATGGGCCAAGAAAAACAGTAGCGATACGAATGTTTATGAATGCCCCACCAACCCGGTTTATTGTCAGGTAAACGATAAAAACTACGACTTGGGGCAAAAAGTAAAGCTCGTAGGCGATAGGTTCGGCTCCATTGGTAGAAGTTCGCGTATTCAGGCTTATGAAAAGAAACTTATCAATCCATACGAAGCCACCTACACCGTCGGCGACAATACGGTCTATTCCCGCCTGGGAAGCATCGAAACCAACATCAAGGAAAATCAGTACGCGGAGAGGATCGGCGTCGTATCCGGCGTAGGTATCTACATTATCCGTAAATACGACAATACGGCCCCGACCGACTATAACGTTTTCTCCGCGCTCCGTGCTATGGAGAACTTTCACCCTAAAGGCGGACGCAAAGCACTGGATTTCGCTGCCGGGAACATGAATGCCGCCGGAAGCCTGACGGTCGAAAAAGACATACAATCCGGAGGTGACATCCAGACGCAAAAGAGCATCACAGCCGGTCAGGACATCGATGCGAAGGGCAACGTTACCGCGCAGGGGAATATTGAGTCCGGCGCTGAAATTATCGCAAAAGATAAGTTCGCTACGGACAATTTCCGCAAGGGAAACATCAGCGGATCCGGCGCGGCCATATATAAAGATAGCACGGGTAGTAGCGTCGTGGAGGCGGACAAGATGATTATCCGTAAAGAAGCGGTATTCAACGAGCTCATCATAAACCAGATGTCTTTCAGGCTCGGAGAGACGGTATTTTCGAATGGTGGTTTCGAATGTACGTCCGTACAAGAGGAAAACACTTACTATCGCTGCTACTACGACAACAAGAACGGTACAAGATATAGCGGTATCGTCGTGGGCGATCAGGCAAGATGTCAGCGTTATTCCCCCGACAATAAAAGCATCATTAAATATTTTTGGGCGCTCGTTACCGGTGTGGGAGACGATTATGTGGATATCTCCAAAACAGATAAAGACGGCAGCGGCATCCCTGCGGAAGGGGACAATATCGTGCAGTTCGGTAACAGAACCGACATCGCCCGTCAATCGGCAATCGTAATCGACGCAAGGGACGGCGGATCCATTCAGGTATTAGCAAAAATCGACTCCTTCGACCTGACGGATAAGAACTATGTCGGTATCGGAGTGAATCCGGTGACAGGCCGGGCCTATCAGTATGTATACGGGGATATGTTCGTCGGGGATAGAAACCTGGATGATCCCGAAGCGACTTACATCACCTTCCAACAGGCCTCCGGCGACACCAGGCCGAGAGTGAAAATTAATTCCGATATAACAATCGGCAAAAACAGTTCGGGACTGAATAATCTGTCGGAGTGGCCGGCGGTAAAACAGGATATCGATACGGCGAAGGAGACCGCGCAGGACGCGAAAGATACGGCAAGCGCCCTCGACAAAACCGTTACCAGTCTGAAGAATTTCACCGACGAGGCGTTCGCCGACGGAGTGATAGACCGCGCGGAAGCCGCGGCCATTGAAAAGTATACCAATACGGTCAACGAAACCAAAGAAAGCGTCGATACGTCATACAGCACCGTATATAATAATACGCTGCTGACCGGCACGGCCAAGACGAATCTTGCCGCGGCGAAAATCGCTTTCGATACGGCTGTCGCAAACCTATTGACATCGATCCAATCGGCATCGGCGGACGGCGTAGCCACTCCCACGGAGAAATCTGACGTGGATTCTAAATACGACATCTTCAACACGGCTTACGGCACATTTAACACCCGATTAGAAGAAGCAAATAAATACATCCAGACGGCAATCAACACTACTGCACAGGGGGCGTATCAACTGTCGCAGGAATTGCAAACGGCGGTAAACGTGCTTAACGATACGATCATCCCGGATTTGCAAAGCCAGATCGACGGATCGATTACATCTTACGAAGGGACGGAAGTGCCTACGCTCAATAATGCCCCTGCAAACGAATGGGCGAGCACCGAGGAAAAGAATCGCCATATCGGGGATTATTACGACAGATTTGTAGTCATTGACGGGGAAAATGTTACGGAGCGGTATAAATTTTCATATCAAAACAATACATACCAATGGCTACGAGTTGCCGATAGCGGTGCGGCGCAGGCTCTATCAGAAGCCCGCGAAGCATTGGGACTGGCCGGAACGAAAGCTAAGCTGTTTTATGGAGACAGCACCCCCGCCGTTCCGTATAGCGTAAATGATATATGGATTAAAACATCGGGAGTCATCTATGTTAGTAACGCTAATAAAGCCGAGGGTTCTACCGCTTCCGAATCCGACTGGGAAGATGTGAATGATGCCCAACTCAGGCTGCGTCAGATGGCCTCGGATAGCGTAATATCCAAAGAAGAAAAGGCCACGCTACGCAATAAAGTCGCCCAGATCGACAAAGAATACGCATCTTACCAGGACGATGCGACGACATACGGCGTATCGATTGCCGATTTGTCCGCCGCCTACAATACCTTGAAAAACTTCCTGTCCGGGACGGTTGCGGTCAATATAGATTCCGATACGACCCTGACCGATGCGCAACGGTCAAGTTACAATACTTATTTCGCTAACTATGACGCGGAAGTGAGCCGGTTCGCCAATCTCATCGCGGATGCAATGGCAAAAAATGCGGCTGACGCCGCGGTGGATGCCGTACAGATCGGCGGAGTGAATATTCTGAACGGCACAAAAAATTTTTCCGATCATTGGAGCGGAGAAGGGCAAATTCTGTCTGAACAATATTTAGGTCTAAACGTCGTATACTGTAAGGTTCCGACTTCCGCCGATTATGCAGAAGTTCGCCAGCAGGTGAATGTACCGTTCACGCCATCGGAAGAATATACTCTTAGTTTTTGGGCCAAAGGGGAGGGCTATGTCCACACCTACTGCCATCCTGTAATTAGTCAAAGAATTATAGCTACCAACGGAGATGCCTCCGTCGGTTCCGCTGTCGATACTCATATGAGGTATGTTCTGACTTCTGAATGGAAGCGTTTTTTCGTAACATTCCTAACTTTGGGAACTGTCAGTCCGAGCGGAGATAACAGAGTGTTATTTAGAGTTCATTCAGGAAACAATGAAGTGTATTTGTGTGGAGCCAAGCTGGAGCAGGGCAATAAGGCTACGGCGTACTCCATATCTGACAATGACCAGAAGGAGTACTCGGACAAAGCCCTGGACGCCTTGGCCGATATCGCCAACGACGATAAGCTGACCCCCAATGAAAAACAGGACGCCAAACGGGAATGGGATATTATCCAGGGCGAGAAACCGATCCTCACAGCCCAGGCCGATACGATCCAACTGAGCACCGCCGATTATCTGAACGTCTACAATGCCCTGAGCGCATACATTACGCCGCTGCTGGCGGATATGACGACGACCTCGACGATCACCGGGTCGGTTTTCAATGCGAGATTCAAAACGTACTACGATGCGAAGACGACGTTGCTGAAAAATATTCAGTACTATTCGTCCGGGCAGTTCCGGATCACTACGATCGACGCTACGGCGCTCGATCCGGATACTTATTATCCGGTAACATTCACTTTATACAATGCTACAGATTATAAAGCGACTTTTGATATCGGAACCGTATTAGGCACGAGCGGGAAGCCTCCCTGGGCCACTCATGCGCAGGGATTCTCATGCAATTGCGCCTGGGAGTCGAACGGGAACCGCTGGGGCACGCTACCCGTCAAAAGGTATATCCATTCCTTTGCTTACAGCTTTGCAGAGAGTACGCCCGTCGGCAGCATCGGACAGGTGATAGAGATATCGATGGAATACATATACGTTCGCGGCGGCGGCAGGTACACGGTGCGTACCTCCGGCGTCCCTTTCATTGAATTGCATCCTTCCGGTTATCATTGGAATTCCGGAAGTTCATCCGGCAATCTTCCCACCCGGACGTCGATAGAAATGCCGGTCGTGAATCTCGATGCAGCGCAAAAAACAGCCCAAGACGCTAAAGATGCGGCGGCATCGCTGAACACCACCGTCACAGGTCTTAAAAATTTCACCGACGAAGCCTTTGCCGACGGGATTGTGGATCGCGCGGAAGCGGCATCCATCGAGAAGTATATCAATACGGTCAACGAGGCGGGCTCCGCAGCCGATGCTACCTATGGCAAGCTATATAACAATCCCTATCTGGGAGGTTCGGCGAAAACGGATCTTACCACAAAGAAGAGTGCGTTTGACGCAGCTAAAGTAAGTCTTTTGAATGCCATTTCAGCGGCGATTGCGGACGGCAAAGCATCGGAAGCCGAAGTAAGGAACGTGAATGCACAATACACGGAATTCAATGCTGCATACAAAGATTTCACGAGAGCCATAGAAGATGCAAATCAGGCTATTCAGAACGAATTGAAATCCTATTCCGATGCCGCCCAGGATGCTGCCGATGCCGCAGCCGCAAGAGTTGCGGAATTGGAATTTCTGAAATCGGCATTTTCGGATATGACTACGGAGATATCGGACGGTTTGTTGCTTACAGGGTTTGTCGGCGTCCGCGATTCCGCATCGAATATCGTTGCGGGATTATCGGGTATTAACCCGTATTCCGATCTATCCCGATACCCGATACTGTTCGGCGGCGCCACTTCTGCAAAAGCGGCCAACGACGCTAAGTTTCGGTTTTATTCGGATGGGTATTTTGTATTGGGAGGCGACCGGATGGTATTCGAACCGACTACTTCGTCGCTTACAGTACGGGGAGCCATCTATGCAAGTTCCGGGGAATTTCGGGGCAAAGTGTACGCTTCGGGCGGAGAGTTCACAGGGAAAGTGGTAGCAACTTCAGGCGAATTCACGGGGACAATTCATGCTTCAGCAGGCGAATTTACAGGCACCATAACGGCGAGTTCCGGGAAAGTAGGTGATTTCGTTATCGACAACGGAAACCTTCTTAATACAAAGAATAGCGGCAATATTAAGTTTACCTATGGGGAATCCTATGTTGTAATAGGGAATAGTGTAGATTATGATGGTACTTATGGCGGGTTGATTGTCAAGGCAAGAGATACCCAGACTACCGCAGTGGGGATAAGTATCTTCGCCTGGGGAACTCCCAGTAGTATAGCCATAGATATTCAAAGAGGGGATCTTTTTCTGGGTAGCTCATCAAAAATACATGGGTTCGCCACTTCTACAAAATATTTCACTTCCGGCAGCATAGTATTAGAAAAACAGCACGATTATGTGGAATATGGCGGTTCTTCGGAAGGCTCTATTTTATTGCCTGACGGTCAAGACGGCAAGGTTGTTTGGGTTAAAAAATCAGGATCAGGCAATTTAGTAGTTAGATCTCGCACTTTAGGCAAGATCATCCGCATGGGATCAAGTCTTGTGGATAGTGTTGTAATTAACTGGACAACAGAATGTAAATTTACATTTATTGGATCTACTGGCTATTGGAATTACGCAAACTACAATAACTAAAATTATGAAGAACATCGATTTAACGAATCTGCGGGTTTATTTGGATTTTGCCAGGACGAAATCCGAGGTCAGGGATTACCGGGTATCTATTGCCGACGCAATCTATACGGGGTGTCCCGGCATAGAATATCACGCATTGGTACATAAAATTTACGATAACGAAGGGCCAATTCAGCTTTCGAATAGAGAGGCCGATCTCCTCCAAAAGGTGGCCGAGGCTTGCACTCCCGCCATATACGATGCGATCATGGAACAATTAAATTCTGAAGAATAACAAATCAAACGGGATCAGATGGAAACAGTATTGGCAATACTGGCTGCGGCTTTCGGCTCCGGATGGGCCATTCAAATAGCTTTCTATCGGTATGAAAAAAGAAAAAGAAAAGCAGAGGTCGAAAATGTCGAACTTGACTTGGATACAAAATATGATGAATTGCAAGAAAAACGGTTGGGTGAAGCTTATCAACATATTGACAGATTGCAAGGAGTTGTTAACTCCGAGCGTGATAAATGGATAAAACTGGCAAATGAAGTCGTCTTGTTAAAGGAAGAGTTATTGAATGAACGAGAGGCAAAAAAAATGGCTGAATTTGATCGATGCACAGTATCTAATTGCGATAAACGTACCCCCCCGAGAAAGTCGGTAAGCATAGAAAACAAATAGTAACAGAACAGTATTTTACGATTAAAGATATGGCAGACATCAATAAACTGGCCCCCTTTATCCGGAAATGGGAAGGCGGCTTCGTGGACGACCCTTACGATCAGGGCGGCGCAACGAATATGGGTGTGACAATCGCTACATGGCGACAGATAGGTTATGACAAGGATGGCGACGGAGATATCGATGTAGACGACCTTAAAATGCTTACATGGGACGAAGTCGTCTCCCGTGTATTGAAACCGCACTATTGGGATCGGTGGAAAGCCGACGAGATCCGCAATCAATCGCTGGCTAACATCCTGGTCGATTGGGTCTGGGCATCGGGAGCCAACGGCATCAAGATTCCGCAACAGATACTCGGCGTTGCAGTGGACGGTATCGTAGGCCCTAAAACCATTGCCGCACTGAACGCCCGCGACCCCCGCGAACTGTTCGCTCAGATCAAACAGGCCCGGTTAAATTTCGTGGACAATATCGTTCGAAAGAAACCGTCTCAGAAGCGGTTTATCAACGGATGGAAATACCGCATTAACGAAATCAAGTTCGAGCCGTGAAAAAACTGGTAGTTATATTGGGAGTGCTTGCCGTATCGTGCTGCCGCCAGGCAATGCCGATCCGCTCGGAGTCAAAAGACAGTGTCCGGGTCGAGTATAAGACCGAATACGCGGAGAAGATACGGATCGATACGGTAAGGGTTCCTGTCCCCGCACAGTCGGCGCAAATACAGATCCGCGATAGTTCATCACACTTGGAAACGGACTTTGCAGAATCGGACGCACGGATCGGTACAGATGGAACATTGTACCATGACCTACGGAACAAGCCGCACACATATCCCGTTGCCGTTCCCGTCAAAGATGCCGAGAAAACAATAATTCGGGATAGTATTGTTTATCGTGACCGGTACAAAGAGATTCCCGTCCCGGCAGATTTGACGAAATGGCAAAAATTTTCGATATGGGCCGGACGGCTTGCTTTATTGGCATTAATCACATGGGTGGGATGGAAAATTTGGGGGTTAACAAGGAAGATACGGAATCGTTAAAAAATACCCTTTTTGAATCAAAAGGTACTGCATTTGATACCCACAAACAAGAACAGCGCTGATAATCAATGCAATTAGTACTGTATAAGGGAGTGCGGATATTGTTACGTAAATCGCTATTTGGTCACAAAATAAACGCGTTAACGATAATAATGCTGTATAGTTGTGATGAAAAATACCATCTTGTCACAATAATTTGATACTGCATCCTGGTACTGCATTCTCAATGCCCGTATTCAAAGATAGTTCTTTCTTCGGACAACGTCAACTATTCGATTGATTTTACAAGATCTATTTTTATTTCCTCGTCGATCTCGCGGTACCGGCTGAATGCGCGACTTCCTTCCTTATGCCCGGAAAGAGATCCCACCAGATTGGGGTCTTTTACTTTTTTGTAAAGGTTCCCGATAAACGTGCGCCGGGCCATGTGAGAAGATGCTACATCGCATATCGGTACTTGCTTCTGCTCCTGCGTAACCGTATCCAAAATGGTGACTAATCTATTTATACCGGCGATAGACAGCATTTCTTTAATTGCATCATTGTATTTCTGGGATGATATGTAGGGAAATAGCTTATCCTCATCATTATCATCATACTTATCAAGTATCTCCTTGGCAATAGAATTAAGAGGCACGCGGATCACTTTCGCCCTGTCTTCTATGGTTTTGCGGGGGATGTACTCTATCGCTCCGTTTATCACATTGGATTTAGTTAATGCCATCAGATCGGATATCCTACACCCGATCAAACATTGAAACACGAAAATATCCCGCTGTCGGGCAAGGCTGGGCCTAAATGAAAAATCAAAATGATATAGCGCATTCCGTTCCTCGATAGTCAAATAAAAGGGGGTTCCATATGACGCGTTCTTCATTTCGAAATTCTCATAGGGGTAATTATTTGTGTATCGCTTCGTTTTGCACCAGTGGAAGAATGTACGTAATTTGTTGTGGATCGAAGCAATGGTATTCCTCCCCCTTTGCTTCGGAGTTCTGGTTTCGGGGCAGGCTTCGTATATGTGTTTGTACGCCTGGATGCAGATCACCCCGCCCGATTCGTTGTGCGTAAAAAATGTATGTTCTTTGACCAGAAAATCTTCGAAATCCGAAAGTATTTTAGGCGTTACATCATCTAATGTTAATTTATTCCTGCTGTACAGTTCATACCGTTTTAGGGCCCGGTAAATCACCTTATGATTAGTAATAGTAACATCCGACATTTTGTGCGTCAGCAAGTAATCGTCGAACGCATCGAAGAAGCCAATTTTAGCGTCTTCTTCATCGTCATCATTGTTTTGTTCGCCGTAAAACCTGTACTGAATCTTGGATATAAATTCCTTCGGATCGGGGGCTTTTCTGCAAGTTTTGAACTCTGACAACGTTTCTTTGGCTGCGATCTCCCACTTATCCAAAGTGTCGTTATCCTCGTTGGCTTCGGGATTCGACGTAGTGACCTTTATGCGCTTTTTATTCTGATTCCACATTCTGACAAGACAGGAAACGCCGGTACTTTTCTTGTATTTCTTTCCTTTAAAAGAAACAAGAAGCGCAATCGGTGATCTGTCGCGGGCTTTATTGGTTAGGATGAAGGTTATCATATGTAGAATAAATATATGGGAAAATTAATGCCTTCTCCTACCTTTCTTTGCTTTTATGGATTGCTTAGAATTATTTATTTGTTTTACAAAGTCATATTCGTGTGTGGAAGGAAGTTGGAATGAAAATACAGTACCGTCATTTTTATGTGTGATCGCAAAATCCCCCAGGCTAATGATATCCATTCCTATAAGGACATCAAACCCTTTCAGTATTCCTTCTGATACCCTTAGCGAAGGTATTCCGATATTATTAGGCAACAACAAGTTGACTAAATACATATTAGTTATGGCTTCTCCTTGGGGAGTATACACACGCCCCATACCAATAGGGCTTAAACCCAACTTATCGACGACCACTTTTGTAATCACAGAGTTGGTTGCGCCGGTATCCCATAATGCTTGAAATGTCTTAACCGGGGGATGTTCCCCGCCTCGCACCGGATCATATACCTTACAAATCCCACATCTGGTGATGAGTTTATTTAATCTGATTTTCTCTTCTCGTACTGTAAAAGCAGTCGGATCCATATTAGCGCACAAAAGCCACGCGGGACATGAAATGCTGTGCATACGCTTCATCGCCCGGTGTGCAAAGTTGAATGATAAAATTCCCTAATCCATACTTAGCTTCTGACTCAAAATAAGCTTCTGATTCATTATCATAAACCCCTACGACGGAATTATCCTTTATGACCAGATATTTCCCGTTGTACTTACCTACGAATTCCGTTTGATGGTCAAGGTAATATTGAAATAATGCTTTTAAGTCAGCCATAAAACCGTCATTATTATGATTGCAAAATAAAATTAATTTTTCTCTTTGTGCAAATTTTCACTATCAAATTTAACGCCTGATATAGTCTTTGGGGATACCATATTTATGGATTTCAGGGGTTCCCCTATTTTATATAATAACTATGCAAAAAGATCGTTTTATATTTGAAGTAAAAAATTTGTTTATTAACTTTGTGATAATTAAAATTTACAAACAGCAAACAGCATTACACAATGGCTAAAATTGTTTGGTCTTGGGTGTTAGAGAGCTATATTAACATTATAATTGTGCTGGTTTGCGCCGTTATTGTCTGGATATTGCGTGGTAGGTTTGAGAAGCTCAATAATCGGCTGAAGAAATGCGAGAATCACGCTACGGATATTGCAGAAATCAAAAATGAGGTTGGCAGATTGCGTGCTGATTTTAATAGTATGCGAATGGATATCGAAAGCATAAAAGAATATTTTAAACTATAATACTATGTCGTACCCCGTTTTAGATATTGCTAATAAGATTTTAGCAAGAGGATCTTCTGATGACAGTGGGGAATTAATTTCCAACTTAAAACTGCAAAAGCTGTTGTATTACATGCAAGGATTCCATTTAGCCTATTTTAATGAGCCGTTATTTGAAGAAGATATTGAAGCATGGATGTACGGGCCGGTAGTCCCTTCCATGTATGAGCGATTCCAAGATAATGGGAATAAGGGAATCTCATATAGTGGAAACGTACTTGCATTGACACCTGAAGAAGAAAAACTTTTTAATGAAGTATATAAAGTTTATGGAGTTTATTCAGCTATTGGTCTAATGAATCTAACCCATAACGAAATGCCCTGGAAGTCGACGAATATCGGGAAGGGCAATGTTATTGAAAAAAATAAGATGCGAACATTTTTCAAGAAGCGCCTGAAGTAAAATGTCTAAAAAGAAAAAAAGCAATAGCAACAACAAATCCTTAATCAAGGAGAATAGTACTCCCAAAACAATTGCCATTCAGAAAATAATCGAAGATGACTATCCCTTGTTTTGTTTTAGATACTTATCCGACAAATCTATTAAAAGTTGTAACAAAGCAGATTTTTTTATTGACTTTTTAATCAGATTGCATAAGCTGTCTGAGTTAGGATGGGAAGAAATCAGAAAATCTGGGAGGCATGGTTTCGGCATGGAACCATTACATAAAAGTAAAATAATACCAAAATTACCCGAATGTGTTACTCCCGATGTAACAAATGTACATGTATTGCGATCTTCCGGTAGCAACTTGCCATTAGTAGGGCTTCAAGTTGGCTGTGTCTTCCGTGTGTTTTTCATAGAAACAAAGTTCGGTGATATATACGAACATTAATACATTTAACAGCCCAGGGATTCTGGACTGTTATCCATTTACAATATGTACAACTACTTTTCTGTCTCAGATACAGTAATATTTTCCTGAATAGAACTGGATGTACTTCGTTCTAATTTTATCCTTTGTATCTCATTTTCCCGATCTGGAGCGAGTCCAAGTTTTTGTATCGCGGTTTCAAGAGATATAACGCCATCCCGATAAAGACTGCCTATCGCGCTCCATTGCTGTTGTACATCTTCGTTAAAAGGTTCCGCAAATTCGTGAGTAATCTGCATTTTCAAAAGAGAGTCTCTTAGATGGACGTGAGTTACATTAGCCATTATAGCAATGATAAGATTCTTTTCTCGGTCAACAAGTTCGTCATATATCTCCATGCGATTCTGTCGCTTCATATAGCCCAGAATCATTGCCCTTTTCAAAGCATCACCGGAGAGAGTCCCTAATCCCAGCATACTTTCATAGTCGAACTTTGGAGTCATAGTATCCTGATGAATCGATTCCTTTAAAACCTTCTTTTCTCCCTCTTTCATATCAGAGGCCGTCGGAGGTGTAACGTATTCGAAAACACTGTTTTCACCGTCGCATTGGAGCACTTTCCCGACCATTTCAGGATCCACCAATGAATCATATATGTCTGCTGATATTTTCACAATCGGATCAGCAAAATAATTATTGACATCAGCAGCCTTTGAGTCAATCATTTCGTCCCGATTGATACGTAATTCCGCACCATCCCACTCCTTCTCTTGTCGATAATAAATGACATTGATTTTACCAGAAGGGTTCGGTGTAGTCTCAATATCCCAATTCAAAGAACGGAAAGATCGTTTGCATTTGATTATATTGGCAGAAGTCTGGATGTCGAAATGCTCTATCGTAACCCCATTCTCCCTGAGATAGTAGCCGTATCCAAAGGCTATCAGATTGTGGTATTGGTCGAACATGGGACGTAAAGTATGCCCTAATGATCTTGCCAATAAAACCACCTTCACTTCCGGCGCAAATGTCTCTTCATTGCGATAAATATGATACAGTTTGGCGCATTCCGTTTCTGCACCGGCAATCCTTTTGGCTTGACGCATGGTGGTATTGAACCGGGTCGATGCTAAAAATTTGTTGTAGGCGGTAAATGCGTCTTCATATCGATTCACATCCTCCTTGCTCCATTTGATCGGATTTGCCAAAAGGAAATATAGCGCGACTTCATTGATATGCCGCTGCCAGGCCCGTGGCAATTTCTCAACTTTATACGGCTCCCGGTTCTTCCTTATCTTATTTTTCCGAAACATGACTTCGTGCGTTTCGGGATTGTATTCCATAATAGCCTGATCGACCTCATTGTCCCTATTCTGGAATAAGGTCATCGCCTTAGACACATCCCCATCACGAATAAGTTCATCAAGCGTCCTTTTGACTCCGATGGCATTCAGGCTGATATTCTTAATTGTTTTCCAAAGATTCCCAAAGTATTCCATAAATAAGACGTTAAAATAACCCTAAATCCTCTTTTGTATATGTGTTTTTTTTACGCGACTTATCCCTTTTCTCCACGCATCCGGTCAGTGCATCCGGCGCATCATCGTGAGCATTCCGGCCTTCTTTCATATACCCAGCAATGGCCTGGTAGAAATCCGGCCACCTTCGATCCCATCCGATTGGGAAATAAATAATATTGTTCACGTCTGCCGACTTCGTGAATATCCGCACCTGTTTATTCGCGGTCTGAGCGAACCACGAAATACGGGTCTTACTATTTCCCATCAGGCGGCATTGTTTTTCTACATTCCGGGAGAAACCGCGCCCCCCATTGTTACTCTCGATATTCACCACGTCGATCTGATGCTTGGAAAGCATTTCGGCGGTCGCGGTTTCCGTGTATTCCATCGGTTTTTTCGTATAAAGCACATCGATCACGTAAATACCTTCGGGCTGTTCCACATAACAGATAGCGCACAGATAATCGTCGCCGGTATCCGCCGTATCCACATAGGCTTTACGCACAGAATCCCGCGCATAAGGTATTATCTCGTATGTTTTGAACTCCCGGTACATCAGCCCTTCGGCGGGCTTGGGATCTTGCATATATTGCGTATTGAAAGTAAATTCGTCCGCTTCTCGATAGGCTTTCAGTTTCTTCAAAGGGAAACGGGCCTCCCATAGCGCATGCTCGGTAGACAATCCATCATCTACGATGGCCGGGAATAACACAACATCCCATTCGCCACCTTCTTCAATAGTTCCCTCCGTATCCAACAGGTACCCGCAGAAATCGTCCGGAGCAAGCCTCTGAGCAGTCACGATGACCGGCGTGCGCGTATCGTTAAGGCGGTTCTTGAATGTAGATGTCCACAGCCCCCCAATCCGACGTTTGATCGTAGTCGAAAAGGCATCTTGAGCTTTCATAGGGTCATCGATATTCATAGATCCGCTAAATACTTCCGCTCCTAGCTTGCCACATCCGAACCCCGTAATTTGCCCCATAAAAGGCGCTGCATAGAATACTCCGCCACCCGATGTAGATATACTTCCCTTTGCGTTATTCGATAGCTCGACGTGCGGGAAAAAAGCCCGATAGTTTGGGTCTTCCATGATTCGGCGGATATTCGTCGCATTGCGGGTCGTAAGCTCATCGCTACTGGATAGGTGCATGAATTCCGAATGCGGATTGATGGCAAAGCCCATCGCAGTGAAGGCTACCACTGCCAATTCCGTTTTTGAGTGGCGCGGTGGGATGTTCAGTATTAGTCGATTGGTGGGGTGTTCGCCTCGGAGTACTTGATCCAGTTTCCGACAAATTTCCCGATGATGCTGAGATATCAGAAAGGGTCTCCTATTCACCGCCTCAAACATCGTAGCGGCAAATGTCAGAGATCCCTCTTTGACCAGCAGGTCGCCCACCTTCGAATAATCATCCATCCGTCTTTCCTTCTTTTATCAACTGGAGCAATCTGTCTGTACTTAACGTAGGTTGCGGGATGTCGTTCCCTTTACTGTCCGTATTGGCTATTTTTGAAGGTGCATTATAACCAAGCATATTCACGATACTATCGAGCGATTTCTGTTTGTCATAACAAACGATTTTTACTTGTTCGTCAATAATGATCTCCCCCTCATCAGTAACGCGCTTGGTTTGTTTAGTCTCAACCGACTTGATACACGCTTTTTCATCTTCCGTAAGGACTTCAAACTCCTTGAGCGACATCCATCCACTTCGAATACGGGTAGCATCGGAGAATGCGATCTTCTGGTGCTCACGAACAATCTGGAGAGCTGAAATGCCCGCCGCCTCGGCAAGGTGGCTTTTGAGATAATCTATCCGCCCCGTTACTGCCCCGTTATGGAGTAATTCTCCTGACCTTTTCCAAATCGTTTCTTCGCTCATGTTCGAGCAGTCATAGGCAAAGCGATACGCCTCGGACGCGTTACCGCATTCGAGGTATTTGTTACAGAACTTCTCCTGTTTTATCGTCAATCCCTTCGCCATTTAACTATCCGTTTTTATCCTATCGTTATACCATTCCATAAGCCGGACAAATACCGACTCTACCTGTTTCCGGAAATCTCGGTATTGTGAATACCAGAATGCCGCATTCGCCCCGATATTGCTGATCGCTGCGGGGGATTTATATTGAAATAACATCTGAAGCTCATTGCGAACACCTGTACCGATTTTGCCACCTGCAAGGGCGGCAGGAGAATATAGATATAGAATGATAAATACGAATTGTTTCTTCAACCTACCGGCCCGTTTAGACTGGTTTTTGTCATCGGCTACAATTCGTCTGAACTCATCATAAAGCAAAGGGATCGACGAGAGATCCGATAATTTCGGCTTACTCAGTCGAGCTTCCTTTTCGATGGCGTCCCGCTTTAAGGACTTGACATATTTAAGTTCCGATATTTCCTGAAACATAGGCGTAATACCTTACATTGCAAAGGTCAATACGTCCGGCACATTATGCAAATCTTATCACTCTTTTTCGTAGAATAACATTTACTAATTAACCCACAAGATTTAGCCGTTTAAAGCACCGCCACTCTTGACGTTCTGTGTCAAAATATACCTGTACCGTATCGTTTTTCTTGTGATGAGGATTACCATTTACGGGAGACACGATATCCTCGCGCAGTGTACCCCATGCTTCACGTATTGACCCATCGACCTTCTGAAAATAAAATTTGACCACGTCAGTTTGCATGCGACGCACAATTTTGAAATTCTGCCATGCCAGTCTTAGGCAGTCGCCAAATGCGCGGCGTGTGGTATGCCAAAAACGCCACGCCATTATCATAATCTGTTTTAAATCGGTTGTTTTCACAGCTTCAGTTTTAAAAATTAGCTTTTAGTTTAAGCAGGCGCAAAACTTCTTTCAATTCGCTATCAGTGTACTTCACAGCGATTTTGTATGATATGCCGTTTGTGTTCATGGCAATTTTTATCGCCGCCTCACGACTAACTTTAGGGGTTGATCTTCTTATTTTCATTGTCGTATCGTTTAATTGTTGTAAACTTGTTGTTATCTTTTAACAATACAAAGCAAACAATAATTATTCATTCATACAAATATTTTGACAACTTTTTTTTATCATTAAATGATAATTTGCATACATTAAGTATAATTTATATCTTTGTGACGCCTAACAATATGTTTACATTATGGATAATGAATTTAGAATTGCCAAGATTCTCAAGAGTAAAGGGATGACACAAACGGATTTAGCCGAAAGAATCGGCATTTCTCGTGTCGGATTATCGAAGGCAATAAACGGAAATACTACCATCACGACATTGCGAAAAATTGCCACCGCTCTTGACGTGCCGGTTACGGAGCTTTTCGCCCCGCAACCGAGGAACACGATCACCTGCCCGAAATGCGGGACAGTGCTGGAGGTGAAAGAAAGGAAATAGTTGCGATTATGGGAAATAAAACATATCAAATAGACGCATGTAGTCTCGAAAAGGCACACGCACTATTCGAGACGGGGGCCATCGACCGTATCGAGGTCGGAACGGTCAAGGGGTTATAGGGCATTACTTCTGCTTTAGGTGTGAAAGTCGTGGATCCATTCGAGCATTGTGGCGATTTTATAGCATTCGTGCGGAATCAGGGAGAGATTCATATTTTTATAATACGGCAAAGGCATTAAAAGAATTTTACGATTCGATATGTGAATCCGCGGAGATCCCGAAAGCAACGGCAATGATTACGAAAGTAACAAAAGAGTGAATGTGAATATGAAAAATAGTATCATGGAACAACACATTGACATCCCCTGCGAAGAATATTCGCAATCATTACAGGAAGCTATTTCTGAATATACAGCAATCGAACTCAATAACACCATTATTGCACTGGAGAAATTAACCGAGACGATGGGCGAGTTGATGTCCGAAGCATGTAAATCAGCGGTCTTGCAAGCGATCATGGCGACATCCATTAAAACGGCCAATTTGTATGCAAAAGAACTTAATTGCAAAGACATATCTATCAACTTGTTCTGGCCTGTATCAACCTACTACCAATGGAGATACTACCGACTCCGCAGAAAACGCATCGGTGAGGAACGGATATTGCTCAATCTGAAAAGACGGTGGAAGACTCTTCCGGACGGCGCAAATTAAGTCTTTGCCGGTATGCTATCCCAGCAACATAAACAGTTCTTCCTTTATCTGTTCGAATTTAGGCTGGGGAAGTTCTGCCTCCAGGTCTTTGAGCAATTCGTCGATCCTGTCTTTTCGTTCCTGTACTTCGCAGGAGTCTTTTTCATCACGCATATCAATGGCTTTTACATTTGCAACAAACGAAAGGATGTATGTATTCCCATAGCAGGGAATTTAGATCGCCGGTCAGATAGGCCACGTCTTCGCCGCCTATTTTAAGCCCTTCGACAATGGCAATGTGATCGGTCAAATGCCTTAATTCATGCTCGAATGAGTTTAAAAACTGAGCCGGAGACGAACTGAGGGCCACGACCATGACCGACCGGTGCGAATTCGAATAGGTCAATCCCGTATCCAATGCACATTGGGTCATGTTGTCGTAAGCCCTGTCCATGATCTCAGGCGGACAGCCGATCCGGGCCAGGGAGTCCATGATCTCGTCCGTATAGTAACAAGTCACGGCGAGATAGATCCTTAGCTCCCAGGCGTACTCGCGGATGTGCACTTCTGCGGTAATCATTCTTCGATGTACTTTTTTATTCGCTTGCACATCTTCCGGCGCACGAATCTGGGTAGAAAAGTGGCTTCTTTATCCACATACTCCAACAACCGCCGATGGTCGCGGGGATCCATGCTGCCGATGACCGACCGAAGACTTTCTCCGGCCAATAATCTTTGGGCATACTCGTTCATTTCTTCGTCTTTTTAGGTTCGTCCTCCTGATCGTCCTTGCTTAAAAGGACATCGACATTCAGGTATAAAATCAGCCAAAGCCATTGCACAAGGGTACACCCCTTACACCGGTCTTCTTTGCCTTCGATGAAGTCGGATACGCGTCCGGCGACCGCCAGCACGTCTTCATCCCCTTTGGCGATGGATTTAGCATAATCCAAGATGTACTGTTTCAGTTCTGTATCTTCCATGATATTGATTCTAAATTGAATAAAATAAGGGCACTCCGCATACTATTCGGAGTGCCCCGCCGGTTACAGGAATTCTTCCCAGGCGAGAGGTTCTCCCTTGCCTATGCAGTCCGCATAATAGCGGGTGAGCGCAATGCCGTCGTACCCGTCCGGATCATCGATGTAGGCTTTCACGTACTGCAATACAGCAGCCTCGGAAGCCAAAGGTTTCGGATAGAAATCCGAATAGGCCATATTCGCAACGTACATACAATCGTATTCCTTTGCTTTCTCGACCGTAATCCCATTACGTTCAAGGGCCTGTTTCACCTGTTCGTGATCCCAGTGGTGCGACGTGCCGTCGGCATTCTTCATCCGCGAAGGATGGGTCGCGTACTCGGCCAGCTTTTTACTGAAATGCCAGCCGTGATTGGAGAGGTATTCCCTCATACCTCCCGGCAATGCTTCGTAAACATCGAGCCGGCCCATGACTAATACCTTCTACGCCTGTATTCCCCGGCATACGGGCCGGTTCCCTTGACGCCGCGCCGATCCCCGTAGTCCTCGCCGTCCATGCGACGCATCTCATAGTCTCCGCGCGGATAGTCTACGCGATCACCATAGCGACCGCCGTCCATCATTTCACGGCGCATATCTTCGCGGCCCTTTTCGTAGGCTTCTTCAAACATATACTCCATGTCTTCTCGTCCGCCGCCACCGTGCGCGCGTCCGATCACCATACCATTCCATGCCATAGTTATTTTGCTGTTTTTGTTGTTCCTTGTTTATCGAAAAGGCCCTTGATATCTTCCAGACTCGGAACCGAGCGGATAATGCTCTTTATTTCGCTCAATTCATCGTTCAGACGCTTGATCTCTTCGTCCTG
>ERZ791569.436-NODE-436-length-26707-cov-3.562922_pt1 | contig 26707 bp, 19 predicted proteins | sample MGYA00509973_ERZ791569 | MGnify/ENA primary metagenome ERZ791569 (study PRJEB30046, sample SAMN00791902) | human gut metagenome | study: EMG produced TPA metagenomics assembly of the A metagenome-wide association study of gut microbiota in type 2...
GAAGGATCTTGGGATGGGCAATTGATACAACAATGAGCACGCAACTCGTTTTAAGGGCTTTTAACATGGCCGTGCGCATTCGAAATGCCGAGCGCATCTCTTTGGACGGCACGATTGTGCACTCAGATCGAGGCACGCAATACTGCTCAAAACTGTTTCAAAGTCGGCTCAACGAACTCAATATGCGTTCGTCCATGAGTGAAGTGGGACAGTGTTGGGACAACGCTCCCGGAGAAGCCATCTGGAGCTCATTGAAGCGAGAAACACTTATAGGCCGACGCATGTTCAGCAGCCACGAGGCTGCTGCCAGGGAGGTGACACACTGGATCAACATTTATAATCAACTTCGACCGCATTCCGCCATTGGAATGCAAATTCCACTTGAGTACGACCAGTCACTCAAGTCGCGCCGAATGAGCGCTTAGAGCCTACGCTCCCGGGTTACCAAGTCCGGATTTCGCGCCCCACCCCACCGTAGAAACTTCAAAAAGTTCGGCCATTTGTTTCTGGCTCAACCAGATAGTTTCATCCTGTACAAGTACCTGAATTTTTGGGCCATTTCCTTCACTGCCGTAGAGGAGCATCATTTTCTGTTTTTCGTCACTTATTCATGTCTCCATTTTTTCGCGTGGCCGTATTCTCTCACGAACAGCGGTAGGTGAATCATCCACATCAATCGGGAATTGGATGGTTGACCACAGTAGAAACGTAGATCCTGTTTCAGGTGGCTGGAAGGCAGAGAATTCCAGCGCTGACGGATTGAGTGTCTGACGTGACCGATCTAGCCTGCATCTTGCAAGTTCCCAACCAAACGTCACCAATTCGGCAGCCCAAGGCTGCCGATTGACGTTTTGAAGGTGTGAGAGGCTCGCACACGGTCAAAATTAGCCTCGCAACTGCTTTTGCGGGCGCAATCTCCCCCTTACCCCGAGACTGCGGCACAACGAGTCGGGGACGCTCAGGCCGATTTATATTCGGATGAAAAAGAGCGACTCAAAGGCCTGTCGATCGTGCAGCTGCTCCGGCAAAGTCAACCGCAACTCCTTACGCATTTGCCTGACGGCTGCCGTTACGCAGATCACGTCGCGTCTGAAGGTGCGCACCGTCTTCTGCACAGCCTTCTTGTTGGCTTTTCGCACCCCGAAATACTGGATGCGTCGGGCGATCTTCAAAAGCATTTGGCAGTAGGCCGACAAAATCATGCGATAGCAGTTGGTGTGGAATTTCGTAGCGCTGGCACGATCGCCGAAGCACTCTGTTTTGAATTCACCAATCCACTGTTCCATGCGGCCTCGGCCGCAGTAGACCTGCTCGTACATGTCCTCGGTAGAGGCCAGAGAAAGTTCTCCGGCATAGCCATTGTGCTGAGGATCCATTGTGTTGACGATGCTGGTTTGAATCAGACGCAGATCAAGCTGGCAGGTGCGAGAGTCAAAGCGCTTGCGTGCGATGACGCGTCGCTTCTGCTTCCAACTTTTGGCATTCCAACTGACCCCGCCGATGATTTGGACAGCAGTGCCGGCAGCGGTGTAGCGCTTGACCTCTTTGCGCTTGACGTGTCTGAGCCCCTTTTCATAAACGGCTCTCTGAGCCGCTTTGATCGGCGGAAATCCCATAATGTAATGAGCGCCTTGAGCCAGACAGGTCTCGACGATCTTGTTGGAATTAAAGCCGGAATCAGCCCGCAGAACAACAATGTAGTCGGGGAAAAGCTCTCGAATGCGCTTGAGCAATCGAGGCAAATAGTGCTCAAGTACTCTTCTGGCATCGGTTGTGCCGGCCGCACCGATCACTGCGACAGGATAGCCGTGCAGGTAGCAAAGCACCGGTGCCAGACAGCAGCATTGGTAGTGCCCGTTGTAGGACTTGTTTTCCTGATTTCCGTAGAGCTCGACATAGGTTGAGTCCACATCCAGAAAGATGCACCGATAGCTTTTGCGTCGAATTTTTGGCAAAAGCCCGAGTTTCTTGTTGGCTTGAGCAAATGTCGTCAACAGAGTCTCGTTGAGTTGATCGATGGAGTGACGATTGAAACTGTTTTCGAAGCGGCACAGCGTAGCGCTGCCGGCGATATCTGCAGTGCCAAGCGCGGACGAAAAGCCGGGATCGTGAAACAGTTGATCGTGATTGTTGAGATCCTCAAAGCCGGCAGCCATCGCAAGAACCCTCTGCTCGAACATAACTTGCGGTGAGTATTGCGTATTGCACTTGCTGGGAACGGCCGCGGAAATAACTTCTTTGGCGTTCTTGAAAAGCCCGAGACTGCGAGCAATGTCAGCGATCGGAAGAAGACCGGCAAAGGAGGTTGCAAGAAATTTCTTGTCGGAAAACGTGACAGAGCGCCCAGAGGCGTCGGAGCATGTGGTAATCTGCATGTCGGAAGCGGGGTGGTTGAGTTTTTGTAGGCAAACTGAACTTTACCAAACCCCAATGCTTCCACCTCCCGATCCGCCGTTCGTTGCGTATTTTTTATTTCTGCTTCCGACTGCAGTTTTTTGAACTTTCAAAATTCAGGTTAGGTATGGATATTTGTCTATAAGTGATATTTGGTTTTGAGACACCTTCGCTCAAAAGCAGACCGGGAGCATAATGACACCCGTCTCTCCTCGGCAAGTTACCTTGTTTGAGGAGTCCATTCAGCTTTATGGAGCTTTTCATGACAATAGAATCACACGACAGAAGCACTGCTGCAAAGCGAATTCCCTTTGCTTTGACGGCCGTTGCGTACGCAGTTGTATTAGCTGTATCAAGTACAGCTGTTCAGGCTGCCGCTGATGAAAAACTCATTGGCGGAGTCAATGCCCAACAGACGGTATTTGAAGGCAATAAAACACCCGAGCCGCTCGTGGTAGATGCTCAAGAAGCCTATGACGAGATCATCGGCGGTCATCACGTTAAACAAATCAAAAACGAAGGTGCTTCGGCCGAGAGTCTCGTGACTGTCGCGAGCGATGCCTCCACTGCAACGATCACAAATGTTGACGGTGTCCAGCTAGTGGTCGGTGGTTCAAAGTCAAATAACAGCTTTGCGTCTCTGGTTTCTACCACGACGTCTGTCACGATCAATGGTGGAACTATTGGGGCTGTGTCGGGTAATGCCGATACGGCTGTCATTGGCGGCAACCTTATCAAAGCGACTGTGAATCAGGGCGGTTCGACCGCAACTTCCGAGACAACTTTTTCAACTGTGACCGTCACGGGTGGCGTATTCAAGATGAATGCCGGTAGTCCCGGTTTAATCGGTGGCTCAAAGGCTGATGACTATAGTGGTCAAGCCGATGGAGTTTCTCTGAAAGTGCATGATCAAAATGCACGTTTGGTTGTTAGCGGCGGTGATTTTACAGCCGGCGGTGACTTTATCGGCGGCGCTGTCGCAACAGGCTCCGGCGCATCGGCTTCTGTCGATCATTCCGAAGTACGCTTGACCGGTGGTGTTTTTAATGGAGATACGAGAAGTGCAGTTTACGGCGGCAGTGTTGCGCTAAACGGAGCTACGGCATCAAACATAACGAGCAGTGTTTTTGTTGACGGTACAGCGCAAGGATCTGCCGGTTTTTCAACTACACAACCCTCAAACAGTATCGCAAACGAAACCTTAGATAAGGTTTTATATGTAAGTCTTTACGGGGGGGGGCTAAACGCTGCCGTCACTGAGAAATCATCTCTCACGATTCAAAACGCAACACTAGGTTTCCAATACATTGGATTAAACAATAAAGGGGAAAAAACCACACAAATTAAAACTGTTGCCATCAATTCTGGTTCTCGTTACGACGTTGCAGGGACATATAACGAAGGTAATACAAGCCTCACCGTAACTAACAGCACGGTAATTGGGGATGTCCGAGGCGGCTCTTGGTTAGGTACACGCAGTTCCAACGAAGTACTTCAAGGCAACGTTACTGCAGGTGATTCGGTTGTTACGGTCAAAGACGCCGTTATGAACGGCTACACAAAAGGCGTATCAACCTGGAATGGTCGTATATTCGGTGCCGGTCTCATGCAGTACACCGAGAATTCAACTTATACGGTCAATTCGACTACGGTCCGAGCTGAAAATATCACCGGTCAAGACACTGAACAAGGAAGCGGCGAAATCACACATAATCCGGGAGCACGTATATTTGGCGGCGGACAGCTATACAACAACGGATTGGCGCAGAACAACACGTATACCGTCAAGGCAACTGACGTCGAGCTAACCGGTTCGACAAGCGAAGTTCAAGACGTTATCGGCGGAAGTATCGTAAGCGGTACAAACAAGTACGACACAAATAAAGTCGTGCTCGGCTCTTCCAAAGTACACGTTGCTGACGCTTATGTCGCTAACCGTATTGTTGGCGGCAACGACGTTAATTGGTTTGGAACCGGTGAGGTAAACGGCAATACATCGATTCTTGTTGACGGATCCTCAAAAGTCGGAGAAATTGTCGGTGCCAATACGGCTACCTTTGTGGCGGACTATATGTTTGGCGACGGTGTGCGCCGTGCCGAGATGACTGGTAATACGTCAGTAACTGTTGGCGGTAACAGCAATGTGGGACGCATAATCGGTGCGGGGTACGCATATTCAGCCGGCGATGGCTACCCCCCAGCAAAGGGAGACGGTACGACTAGCGATCGGACTAGTGCTTCCTACAATAAGGCCGCTGTTTCGACGCTTGCAGGCGAAACGAACTTGGTGGTAGAGGGGCAGGCACATGTTGAACAAGTGATCGGTGCAGGCTTTGCTAAGACTGACGCAATCTATCATGTGGATGGACAGGATGAGTTCAAGCAAGTCGGCAACGGTACGATGAAGGGACAGGTCCACATTACTGTTAACGGAGGACATGTTGAACAGTTGGCTTTAGGTGGCCTCGGTGTAGGATATGGCGATTCCTCCCTTGAAGGCGACGCTCAGGGACAGTTGCAAGCGGGCACGGTTGACGCTGTTGTTGTCGGCGGCGTCGGCGCCAACAGCACTGTTTACGATTACAACTACATTACTAGCACCGACAAGCCTGAGATGACGGAAAACGGTACTAGTTACGGTACGGCTAAGATTTCAGGCAACGCGACCTTCACCGCTACGAGCGGATCCCTCGGTCAGGTGTTCTTAGGCGGCGTACTTCAGAACCAGGACAATTCGCTATCGTCTCCCGATGCCGATCATGCAGAACAGGTCAAGGTTGGCGGAACGGCCACTCTGATTCTCACGGGCGACGTTGATCTGAGCAAGACTCAGGTGCTGGCGGCATCTGCTGAGAAAACAAAGCTTCAATTCGGTACCGAGGATCTCGCATGGTCCGGAGATTTCTCTAACTTTGCCGGAATTGACGAACTGGCTGTCATGGACGGCTCTGAGCTGCGGCTCGAAAATCTTACGGTCGACCAGATGGGCGACGACGGTATGACTCTCGCTGGATCCGGCCTCGTTTCGGTTGAGACACTCAACCATGCTGCCAAGTCGATTACGCTTGCCGGCGGTATGCTGCAGGTTGGCACTATTGCAATGACAGGTGATGGCAATCTAACTGTTGCAGGTGGCACGTTGCAGACTACGACCGATCAGATCTTCACTCAGGCACTTGGTTCTGATGGTTCTGTACTTGACGCGGGCGAAAAGAAAGCCAACGGCGTGGCATTCAACTCCGGCGCTGTTTCTTTCACCGATACCTCCTATAACGTTCACTATGCTTCAAGCGCTGCCTCGCTTATCGGTGCCACAACTGACGTTGTCTTTACCGGAACGCTTGTTTCTGTTGACGAAACGAATGACACGGAAAATGTCATCACGGTCGGCGATTACAACAACCCCGAATCCGGCCAGGAAATTGCTGAGAATGCAATTTTTGCCAATGCTGCGCTTGATGCAACGGCAGTGGAAGGTACGAGCCTCACGATCGGCGTAACAGAAACCAGCGGTGACGTCGTTATCGATCAAAGTGTCGGCGTCAAGCAACTTGTTCTCAACGATCAAACGAATCATGTCACCGTTAACGACGGTAAAGTCTTGACTCTGATCGGCGGCGGAGAAAATGTAGTTGCCGGTGCCGAAAATGCGACCATTCAGGTCGGCAGCGACACTCACGGCTCCGGCACGTTGAGACTGGGCCTTGCCGGCGTTGAAACGAGCGGCGGTCAGATTAACGCGGGTGTGTCCGTTTTGAACGGAAGCTCCGTATTGGTTGCCGAAGGTTCCGATTTCACCTTTGACAAGACGCTTAAGAACGACGGTCTTGTTGTCGTGGAAGGACGGATTGAAGCAGCTCTCTCGGGTAGCGGATCTGTCGAAGTCGGTTCGCAAACAACTGCCGGTGAGATCGTCCTTAAGGGCGACTCGATGGGCAGCAACGTGATCTTCTTGGATCCCGCTTGGAAAGAGTCTGGCGGCGACGTGATTACGGATGCCTCGAAACTTTACTGGAATACCGATAAGGTAGACGGTACCATCATTGCTGGTCAGAACAGTTGGTTTGCTCTGGGTACGGAAGACTCATCGCAGTTTGAATCTATCTTTAACAAATCCGGACTTTCCTGGGGGCCCGGCGGCATTACGGCTGCGGCCTACGTGGACAAGGCTATTTCGCTTGATTCGACCGGGTCTCTCATTGTTGACGGTAGTCTGACCGAAAGACCGACAACAGCTTATGAGGGCGGAACGGTTATATTCGGAGCCAACTCGCTTCTCGTAGCCAATGTTGCCGACCTTAAGGAGGGAACTTCTCTCATCAGAGGTGCGAACACCGCTTCAACAGTTGACGCTACTTCAAAGATCATCCTTTCGGGGGTGACGGCAGGTACGAGATATCAAATCATCGATCAGGCAAACGCCCAGTGGAAACTTGAAAACATTTCCTCTGCCAATGCCATGTATGGGAACGCCTCAGTTGTGGAAAACGGAGGTATTTCCTTCGAACTGCTGACCGCGGATTCCGTCTATGGCGATCTGATGCAGGGTACGTCGCTTGTAGATGCTGCCATGAAGGATGAAGCGTCTGACGACTATGCTTATGCCGATGCACTTCTGACGCAAACTGACGGCAATCGTGGAGCAGCAGCGGCACGATTTGACGCAGCCATGAACCCGGGCGGAACGCTGGCCATCTTCACGACAGCCTACGATCGTTCGATTGAACTTCGCGACGCCGTGCGTATCGGCAACAAGACCGGTATGGACGAAAAGGGACTTTGGGTTGAGTTGACAGGCGGTCGCACGAAACTCAAGGGAATTTCAACCGGAGCTCGCAGCTTGCACGTTGACACGGACGCCTACGGCGTTGTTGTCGGCGGCGAACACGATTTTGGTGGCAAGACCTTCGGGTTGGCGCTTATGGCCGGTACCGGTGATTCCGAAAACGATTCCGTAAACGCCAAAGATGACTTTGACTACTACGGCCTGTCGCTCTACACGCGTCTACAGGCAGGCGGCTTCGAGATTCTCGGAGATGTCTCTGCCACTTGGCTCAAGAGCGATATGACGGTCGGCGGCGGTGCTGCCGTCGATACGGATACGACGACCACCGTGTGGTCCGCAGGTGTCCAGGTTCAGAAACCCTTTGATCTAGGTTTTGCCGACCTGACGCCGTTTGTCGGAGCCGATCTGTATCTCGTGAGTTCGGATGGCTACAACAATGGTCATGGAGCTCTGGTCGATGACGAAAGCGCAACGGTTGTCGAGTTCCCGATCGGAGCTCAGATTGCCCGGGCGTTTGAATCTGGCGGCAAAGTTATTGAACCGAGTTTCAGCCTTGCGGTCGTACCGACCGTTGGCGATAAGGACTTCAGCCAGGAAGTTACCTTTGCAGGTGCCTCCTCTGACTATGAGTTCACCTTCGCCGACGACGTCAAGGTGCGTTCGCGCCTCGGTCTCAATATGAAGTCCGACGCGTTCCGCTTCGGGCTCTCGGCCGGCTATGACTGGGGTAATGAAGAACGCAGCAGTGCAAACGTGCAGGTTCGTGCATCGTATGCCTTCTGATGTCGACGATAAATACCCCGACTAAACGCACTTAGTGCACGGCGGCCCCGATTCGAAAGAGTCGGGGCCGTATTAAATTTGCTATTCATAACGAAGTTATTTCCTCGCATCCCGGATTTAAGTTTTACGAGACCACGGTATTGCCCGATAATAAAAGCCTCAATTCAAAACCGGTGATCAAGCCCGAACATGCAATTTTTCAGCAAAACGACGACGGTGTTCTTGTCTGTTTTTCAGACTCGAAGTTTCTCTCGGTCCGCGCGACTCTTGGGCATCACGCAGTCGGCCGTGAGCCAACAGATAGCGCAGCTTGAAAAGCAGCTTGCAATCGAACTGTTCGATCGCACGACGCGGCCGCTCACGCCCACGCGAGAAGCTGAAGTTCTCAACGAAAAGCTCTCAAAGCAGTCGTTGGAGATGCAGTCGCTTGTGTGTGACATTCAAAGCAAGAACTATATCCATCCGATCATCCGAGTTGGCCTGGTGGAGTCGATCGGCCGCGCAGACGGCTCCGAGTTTGTTCGATACATGCTCGGCAAAGGGTGTCGCCTGCGTCTGCAGATCGCGACGTCGGACACGTTGTACGAACGGCTGCTGCTCGATGAGCTCGACGTCATCGTTGCCACGAGCCATTTAAAAGACAACGAGAAGCTCGACCAAAGATTTCTCTTCAGCGAACCGCATGTCATTGTGTTGTCAAAGGAAATAGCCGCCCGACGCAGGCAATGGCAATGGGAGGACCTCAAGTACTGCGGCATTCCGCTTATTCCGTACACGACAAACACGGGATCCGGCCTGCAGGCGGAAATGCTTCTGGCGCAAGCCCATCTCGATTTGCCGACGCGTTTTGCCATTGACGACAATCAGATTATTTTTTCGCTGGTCGAAGAGGGTTTCGGGTGGTCGCTTACGCAGCCGTTGGCTCTTTTGCAGGTCCTGCCCGAACTTAAGAACTGCACGATACTGCCCGCGCCGGAACCTTGTTCGCACCGCGAGCTGCTGCTCATCCGCAAAAAGACCACTCCGGTCTATTACATTGATGCGGTGGGCGAAGCGATTCGGCACTGTCTGATCGACAACATCATTCCGGTTATCAAGAAAACGATGCCGTGGACCAAATCGCTTCTGAGCGTGGCCGATGCCCAATTTACGTCAAGAGTCCCTGCTTGAAGAGGTTGAGTGCACACTTGAAAAAAGAGGAGGTCTCGAAACGAGCCTCCTCAAACTTTGGAGAAAGGAATAACCGGTCAGAAAACGACCCCAGCCAGAGCGAAACCGATAGCGACGCTCGAAACGGTCGTCGTCAATCCGGGCAGCAGATAGCTGTGATTGATGACGAATTTGCCGATTCGCGTGGTGCCGGTGCGGTCAAAGGCAACGCCGGCAACAACGGTTGCATAGGTCGGGATGATGTACAGGCACGCTGCAGCAGGCCAAGACGCTACCAAAGCGGCTGGCGACAAACTCAAAGCGATGGCCAGCGGATAGAGCAGGCGTGTGGTAGCTGCCTGAGAAAGCGTCACGGCGGAAACAAGCATCAGCCCGATTGCAAATGTCCAGGGATAGTTCTGGACAAAGTCCTGAGTGAGCACCTTAATATCGGGCAGATAAGCCGAAATCAGAGTGTCGCCCATCCAAGCCAGACCGAAAATGCAGATGACCCCGGTCATGCCGGCCTGAAAGACAGAGCTCTTCGCAATGTTGTCGACCTTGGGTTTGCAGATGATTGTCACGACGCCGGCCACGACCAACATGATGATTTCGATGGCATGCGTCATGGAGAGCGTCTCTGTTTTTCCGTTGACCGTAAAGCTCGGGCGAAGCTCGGGAATGGTTCCGAGAAGAACGATGATCAAAGCGCCGAGAATGAACAACGCAACGGATGCCTTGGCGCCTTTTTTGGGAACAAACGTCGTGCGGTGATCCGTAGTTCTTGACGCCTGAATGAGACCTTCGGCCAGACGGCGCTTATATTCGGGATCCTGATCGAGCTCAACGCCGTATTTCCAGACGGTCAGGGCGCCGAGCAAGCAGCCCGCGAGTGTTGCCGGAACGCAAACGAGCATGATCTGGCCCATGCCGCCCCCAAGCGGCGCAAGCATGGCAACGAGAGCAGCCATGGCGGCGGAAACGGGCGAAGCGGTAATGGCCTGTTGGCTTGCGACAACCGAAATACTCATCGGGCGCTCGGGACGCACGCCGGTGTCTCGCGCCACTTCGGCAATGACAGGCAGCAGAGCAAAAGCGATGTTGCCGGTACCGGCCATGAAGGTAAAGCAGTAGCAGACAAGCGGCGCCAAAAATGTGATTTTCTTGGGATTGGCACGCAAAATCCGTTCGGCAACGGAAATCAAATAGTCCATGCCGCCAACAACCTGCAGCACGCTCGCTGCGACGATCACGGCGGTGATGATCAGCATCACGTCGATCGGGGGCGACGACGGAGCAAGACCGAAAACAAAGACGAGAAAGGCAAGGCCGAGGCCGCCGGCAATACCCAGAAAGATGCCGCCGATGCGGGCACCGAGTGCCAGAGCTGCTAAGACAACTAGAAGTTCCAACCAGAACATGGAAATCTCCTTAAGCGTGGGGTGCCGCCGAACCCGCATGCGGCCACTGCTCGGGTTCGGTCTTTTGTGAGGTGGCAGGAGCGTTGATCGGGCGCAGCTGCAAAGAGTGGGTTTTGTTATTTCTTCAGAAGGTCGCTTTTGAGCAGATGCTTCTTTTCACGCTCCTTCATGATGAAGCCCATGAAGGCGAGCATCGTCATCGCACCCAGACGAGCGGTGATGCCGCTCGGGTCGTACTGAGGCGCCACTTCGACGAGATCGAAACCAACGACATTGCCCATCTTGGCAATGCCTTCGAGAACGTCGGTCTCAAACAGATAGTTGAGGCCGCCAGGAGACGGAGAACCCACACCCGGAGCCGTGCTCATGTCATAACCGTCGATGTCGATTGTGACGTAATAGTTCTTGGCCTTCGGGATCATTTCAATCACCTTTTGAGCACCGAGCTCAAGAGCCTTGCGAGCCGGAATCACAACGGAGCCGTAGTCATAGGCGGCTTGGAAATCTTCGCGGGTGTTGGAGCCGAGGCCGCGCATGCCGATCTGGCACATTTTGGTGAAATGAGGCATTTCGGACACGAGTCGCATCGGACTGCCGTTGGTGTTGCGGCGCTTGCCGAAATCCAAATGCGCGTCGAATTGGACAATGCAGAGATCCTCGTACATATCCAGAGCACGGGCAATCGGAATCGTGACGGAGTGGTCGCCGCCCATCATGACGGGAAGTGCGCCCTTGGAAATGATCTTGCGAACGGCTTCCTCAATGTTGGCAAACGAATTTTGGTACTCCATCGGATCCATATCGACGTCGCCGGCGTCAACGACCTTGACCGGAGCTTCAAGGTACTGCTGCAGGCGTTCCGGATCCCAGAAACCTGCGCCGCCGCGACCGTAGTGGCAGCTCACTTCGCGGATGCGGCGCGGACCGAACTTGCAGCCCGACAGATAGGGTGCACCCATGTCGTACGGAATACCCATGACGCAAACGTCGGCGTCGTCGAGTTCATCAAGGTTCGTGCAGATCGGATACTTGGCAAAGCTTGCAATTCCGGTGATGGGAAGATTGTGAATGACTTTCGGCATTAGAAACTCTCCATTGACTAAAGAATGCGTTGAAGAAGATTGGGGCTTCTTTCTTAAGCACAAGGAGAGCTTATATTTCGCGTCGAGAATACGCGATCAAGACCGATTTTCGTGATGACTAGCATTAACCCATCTAATGGTTAGGCTAGCCTGAATTTTGCAAGTTCATAAAACTGCTGGCGGTAGACGCAAAAAAATCCGCAACAAAAGGCGGATTTAAGGGTGGAAGAAGCGGGTTTTGGTAAGGTTCAGTTACCACACAAAACCCCAACACCCAGCTCTTCCGCCATGCAGATTACCACATGCTCCGACGCTTCTGGCCGCTCCGTCACGTTTTCCAGCAAAAAATTTCACGCGACTGCACTTGCCGGCCTTCTTCCCATCGCTCATATCGCTCGCAGTCTTAACCTCTTTAAGGCCGCCAAGGAAGTTCTGTCCGATGCTGTTCCCTCCAAACGCAATACGCTGTATTCCCCTGAATTGATGTTTGAGCAACGTCTTCTGACTTTGGCAGCGGGATATGAAGACCTCAACGACCACGACGAACTTTTTCATGATCCAGGCTTTACCGGTGCACTTGGTACCGCCAATATGGCCAGCAGTGCCACCCTGTGCCGTTTCGAAAATGGTTTCGATCGCCATTCGATCAATGCTCTCAACGAAACTCTGTTGAGCGCCTTCATTGATGCTGACAGGCGACTGGGGCTGCTGCCGCGTATGCGACGCAAGAAGTACCGTTGTTTGTTCTTGGATGTGGATTCGACATACATCAAGCTTTACGGCAACCAAGAAAAGAAGTCTTACAACGGCCATTATCAATGCTGTTGCCTGGCTCCGGTTTTGTGCTATCTGCATGGCTACCCCATTGCTGTGTATGGCGCGGCAGGCACCAGCGATGCCCGCAAGGTGCTTGAACACTACTTGCCCAGGCTGCTCAAGCGGATCCAGAAAGCATTTCCCGACTACATCATTGTTCTGAGAGCGGATTCCGGCTTCAATTCCAACGCCTTGATCGAGACCTGTCAGAAGCTGGGCGCCCATTACATCATGGGTTTCCCACCGATCAAGGCTGCCCAACAAGCCATCTACAGCAAAGGGCTCAAATACGCAAAGCGCAAGCAAGCCAAGCGCTACACGACTGCCGGAACTGCCGCGCAAATCATTGGAGCAACGGATTGGAACGCCAAAAGCTGGAATCAGTCCAGACGTGTGATCGCGCGAAAGCGCTTTGATCGCCGCACCTGCCAGCTGGACTTGCGTTTGATTCAAACCAGCATTGCTTGCACCAAAGACCCGGCAAAAGAAGGTTATGCCGGGGAATTGTCACTGATCACCATTTCGGACATGTATGAGAAGGTGTATTGCGGACGAGGCCGCATGGAGCAGTGGGTCGGCGAATTCAAAACGCAGTGCTTTGGTGACAGAGCCAGTGCGACAAAGTTTCATACCAACTGCTATCGCATGATATTGGCTGCGTACTGCCAGATGCTGCTTAAGATCGCTCGGCGTCTGCAGTACTTCGGTGTGCGCAAGGCAAACCGAAAAGCAACACAGAAGACGGTGCGAACATTCCGTCGCGATGTGATTTGCGTGACAGCGGCAATAAGAGAGATGCGCAAAAAATTGCACCTGACACTGCCGGAGCATTTACACGACCGGCAGGCCTTTGAAGCCCTTTTTTCCATTCGAATATAGAACGGCCTGAGCGTCCCCGACTTGTCGTGCCGCGGTTTCGGGGTAAGGGGTAATTGCGCCCGCTGGGCGGGGTAAACACCGGATTTATCCTGCCTGTAAATATCTCACACTCTCAAGACGATTTCCGGCAACCTTTGGCTGCCGGATTCGATTCGTTTGTCTGAGTACTTGCAATAAGCAGGCTAGAGCGGCGCATGGCGATGTTGCTCTTGAAGTTGCCGCCGGCGAGTACTTCGCTTTTGCGGGCACGGACGTTAATCACTTTATTGCCAGCTTCAAATCGAGCGCCGATCACGCGACCCTGAGCATTTTTGTAGACGTCAGTGACCTTGTGTTCCATCAGAATCTGTACGCCTTTCTTTTCGCAGTAGGCTTTAAGCGGCATCATGATGCCGCGTCCGCCCATAAAGCCGCCGGAAGGCTGAGGTTTACGGTTGCCGTCGCCGGGATCGTCGGTGTAGACGTGCAGGTAAAACTCGTGGTGCTGACTGTCGTACTTGCCGGGTTTGGTTGCGGTCGGAAGGAACTTAACGCCGTGGGCTTCAAGCTATTCCTGAGTGGGACCGCAATACTGCGAGTATTTCTTCAAGAGAGCGGGGTTGTTCTTTTTGTACTCGGGATTCATGGGATCCGTGAGGTGAGCATAAAGGCGTTCGGGCGTATCGGTTACACCGTGTTCACGCTGCCACTTTGTGCCGCCCTGAAGTGCCATGATGCCGCCGTTGATAACGGCTGCACCACCGTAGTATTTGCCTTTTTCAAAGACGATGGTTGTCAACAGCGGCGGTGGCGGCACACATGCCGGCAATGCCGGAGCCAGCTACAACAACGTCTGTTGTCATGTCCCATTTGGACGGCATGCGCAGAAGACCGGGCGTCGGAGCGGCAAAAACGGGAGCGGCAAAGCCTTCGAAACCGGATGCTGCTGCGCCGGCTAAAAACGAACGGCGAGAAACTTCCATGATGATCTCCTCCAGAGGCGACTCGCCGCGAGTCGGCGGAAACAGTTGATTCACCGGGAAGTTTTTCAGGGCGGATACCCTGGTATGTTGACCGGAGTCAGAAGAAGAGTGGATTTGGGAGCGAAAGACAACGGAAATCGTTTCGGTTCAGCTCTTGATCGGAAAATACTTCCAGAGACACTGTGGCACCAGACGCCAGACAAAGACGAGTAGCTTGTACTTCCAGTCAATGACCATGACGCGCTTTTTCGTTTCGATGCCTTTGACAATGGAGGAGGCAACATCCTTGACGTTCATTTTGAACGGGTAGGTCTTGCCGTCTGCAAGCAGATCTGTATCGACAAAACCGGGGCGCACATCGGTGAAGGCCATGGGGCATTTCCGCATCACGGACAATTGTTCCAGAGCGTCCAGATAGGTGTTCTGGAACGCTTTTGAAGCCGAGTATGCGCAGGCGGCTCCGAGGCCTTTAGTGCCGGCAATGGAACTGATGATGCACAGATGCCCGCCGCCTTTACCGAGGAAGTAGGAGAAGGCGCAGTCCACGAGCTTCACGAAACCGTCGACATTGGTTGCAACGATATTCAATTCAGCGTCAGGATTGAGTTCGGTGTTTTGGCATCCGATGCCTGAGCAATGGATGTACAGATCCATTCCGCCCAGATCGGCAATCAAAGCAAGCAGGTCACTTGCGGCATCGTTGGAGCGCACGTCAATGCGTCGCGTATGGATTCGTTGCGGTGCCTGGGCTTTGATTTCTTCGAGACGCTCAGTTCGTCTTCCTGCAATGCCGAGTTCCCAGCCTTTGGCGAGCAGCTGCAGTGCTACTTCCTTGCCGATTCCGGATGTCGCGCCGACGATGATTGCCTTAGGCATGCTGTTTTTACTCCTCAAGTCTGTTTCGATCCGTAGCGTTTGTTGCCGCAGAGTATAGTTCTCAAGAGCGTAGCAAAGCGCGCTGGAGGTCAGTTATGGACTGGTTAATGCTGCTTCTCACGGATACGGATTCAATCGGCCACATCCTGTTGGTTTACTCGGTTGTCATCGCGGTGGGCATGGCGTTAGGCCGCATCAAGGTGTTTGGCATCTCACTTGGCGTCACATTCGTTCTTTTTGTTGCCCTGGCCGTGAGCTACGCCGGCATCACCGTCAACGGTACGGTTCTCAACTTCCTCCGAGATTTCGGGCTCATCCTCTTTGTGTTCTTCATCGGTCTGCAGGTCGGATCATCCTTCTTTTCGTCCTTCAAAAGCGGCGGCCTGCAGCTCAATTTGCTTACCCTGTTGGCGGTGGGTTTAAGCATTCTCCTGACGATTGCGCTCTTTCTGGTTTTGCAAGGTACCGTGACGCTGCCTCAGATTTTGGGTGTTCATTACGGCGCCGTCACCAACACGCCGGGTCTCGGTGCGACGCAGGAAGCGCTCGATATGTTGGGCTACAAAGGCGAGAACATTGCTATCGCCTATGCCTGCGCTTATCCGTTGGGTGTGGTTGGCATCATCACGTCGGCTGTGATTTTGAGAAAGATGTTTCGCATCAATCTCAAAGAGGAAGATCGGCATTGGGACGAAGAGGCGAGTGCAAACAGCGATGCTCCGATCTTCTTTCATGATCCTCCTGAAGATTCGCCCCGCGAGCCAGCGGCTCGCGCTGAGCCTTCGATTGGCCGGTACCAAACTGCCGGTAGTTGATTTCGACGAGCTAAAAAAACTCTTTCGGATCCCGCACATATTGACGACATGTGGCTGGGACAAGGCTTTGCTTGGGGACAGACCCAAACGCAACGGGCATCCGAGCTGCTTGCCCGTGACTGGCATAAGGTCTACTTGGATGCTCTTGGCATCGTCTACCCGCTCAGATATTTCCGCGAGCATTGGCTTTCGTGTTTGGTCAACCCGTTTGCCGCTTATCACCATTACAAGGAAATAGGAAAGCGCATCTGCCAAGAGCAGGGTGCAAAGTGGCTTCACGGGCTGGGCGACTCCGAGGAGGATCTTTTTCAACCGCTCGGCCACACCGAAGGCCATACGCTTATTGTCGGCACGACCGGTTCCGGCAAAACGCGTTGCTTCGGCCTTTTGATCAGTCAGGCAGTGCTTCGCAACGAAACCGTCTTCATTATCGATCCCAAGGGCGATGCCGATCTGCGAGACAAGGCGCGTCGCGCCTGTGAGGCTTTGGGACAAGCCTCGCGCTTTGTATCCTTTCATCCGGCATTTCCGCAGGAGTCCATCCGCATCAATCCGCTTGCAAACTTCACGCGCCACACGGAAATCGCCGACCGCATAGCGTCGCTGCTTCCGAGCCAGAAGGATTCCGACCCTTTCAAGAGCTTCGGCTTCGGGGCTCTGAACGCTGTCTGCTACGCCGTAACGCTGTGCAATCGTCAGCCCACAATTCGCAATCTCAAGCACTATCTGTCGGGCACCGGCAACGGGACCTTCGCCCCTCTCGTTGTTGAGGCATTGACGGAATTCTTCCGCCAGCGAGCTCCCGAGGTGATGGTTGAGGTAAAGCGGCTTGCTGGAAAGTTCATGGACGATCCCGAAAAGCACTCTCGCGAATTGATAAAGCTCTACCATTCTCTCGGTTCAGCCGACTCCGACATGGACGATCTCATCAATCAATGCCTGCACAATCAGGAGCATTTTTCGAAGATGATTGCGTCGCTGCTGCCGATTCTCACGATGTTGAGTTCCGGTCAACTCGGCGACATGTTGAGCCCCTCGGACCGCGAAATCGAAAACGTCAACCAAGTCTGGCTCGACACCAAGATGATGATCGACCGCAATATGGTGGTCTACATCGGCCTTGACAGCCTTTCCGACCCAATGGTGGGATCGGCCATCGGCGCACTCATTCTCTCAGACTTGGCCTGTGCGGCTGGTGCCGAATACAACTTCGGCGAAAGCGACAGATTCGAAATTCCCGGGTCAATTCCTACGACGACTCAGAAGATTTTCGGTGCAGTGCGGCAAAAGGCTAAGGAGGTGTTTTTGTCTCAAACCCCGTCGCGACCGAAAAAACGCGTCGTTAACATCTTCGTGGACGAGGCCGCCGAAGTGGTTAACACGCCTTTCCTTCAGCTTCTCAACAAAGGCCGAGGGGCAGGCATGAAGCTTTTTGTGGCAACGCAGACGATTGCGGACTTTGAATCGCGTATGGGCAGTAAATCCAAGGCCGTGCAATTGCTTGGCAACCTAAACAACCGTCTGAGCCTGCGATGCATTGACCCCGATACCCAAAAGTTCATTGCGGGGGCTATCCCCAAGACGCGTATCGCTTCCGTTGAGCGCACGCAGGGCGTTTCCACTTCTGCCTACGAGCCCGTTCCCAAGGGGGGATCTCTTATGGAACGGCAGACCGAAAAGGAGGTGCCGCTTTTTGCACCCGAACTGCTCGGCATGCTCCCCAACCTTGAATTCGTTGGGATCCTGTCAGGCGGGCAGATCGTCAAGGGGCGATACCCGCTGATTGTTGAGAAAAAAAGTAAATGCATTTTGAATTTAGAAACTTGCTCGCCACCCGTTTTCTGCCACGCGTGCTTTTTGCAGTGGCCTTCATTTCAGCCCCTGCCGTTGCAGGACTGTACCTGTGGGGCGAGCTTGCTTTTTCCGGTCAGACCGAATCGGCTCGTCGGCTCATTGAGACAGTCGGTCAATCGCCAGATTTCTGGATGAGTGCCACCCTCTGGAGCCTTCTGTCTGCCGTGTTGTTTGCCCTGAACTGTTTCTGGGCGGAACCGGTGCGGCCATGAAACGAACAGCACAACTGTTTTTTTCCCTTTTCTTTGGAGCATTTCGCGTAATTCGCAATTTTTCTTTGGAGCTTCACTATCGGCATATACAAGGGGTCATAAGCCCAAAGAACACGCCATGAAGACCAAAACTGCTTTTTCTATGAACTCTGAAACCATGCTCAAAGAAAACACCGCGTCCAAGGAAAAGTCCAATCGACGCTCGCGTCGATTGACTACGGCGGCGACCAATGCTTGCACCGCGACAATCACAATTGGCCGTCCCGATACACCTGCAGCTCGCATCATTGCGGCCGTTGCTCGGGAACTTCAGCACAACCTCGGGGCGACAGCCATCAGTTGGGTGATCAGCGACGCTCTGGCTTACTCCGGTACCAACTGGGAACTCAATACTGCCGAAGACAAGAGCAAGGCTGCCGCCTTTGTGGGCGCAATCATAACCACCATGCTCAATGTCGCTGCTTACCGCGCAAGCGTCCAGATGACGATGTCAGAGATCAGCGTCACAAGCGAAAGCGCTTTGCGCGGATGCGTGCTGCGCCGCATCGTTCCGCCGGAAATGATTCAGTGGCTTGCTGCGGGTCCCGGAAAGCGCTACTTCCTTCTGGAGGGGAACAACTCGTGAGCTCCGCACAACGAGAAAACAACATGTGGGTTTGGGCGGCAGGGATTTTCTTTGTGGCTATTGTGGCCGCCATCTTTTTACCAGGCAACATTCCGCAGGCGGCCTCCGTCAAAGAGGCTCACTACATCGAAGACACGCTCGGAGCTGCCACGCTCGATCGCGTCAACGAACTCGCTTTGCCCCTATATCGGCGTTTTGTTTCCGTTCAGGAAGAACGAGAGCTGCGTCAGAAGTTCAAGGCGACAAGCGATGAAGTCGAACTCGGTCGCACCCATAAGAGCTTCGCTTCGTTTACCGTTTACGCCGAAAGTCGAGTGGACGCCATGCTCGACATGCTCTGGTGGGTTCTGCGCCGGCTCGCGCTTATTTGGCTTTACGCGGGACTCTTGGGCTGGTTTTTGCTTCTGGCGCTCATACACGGCTACTACGAGCGCGAAATCAAAAAGAGCGACTTCACCTACTCAAGTCCAACGCGCAATCATTGGGCACGTATGACGTTTTCGAGTTGTCTGTGGATTGCCCTGACCCTCATCGTGGTACCCGTGGCTGTCGAACCGTGGGTGATGCTCGTTGTGGCTGCTGTTGGCATCGCGGCGACAGGTTTGGCCGTATCCAATATCCAAAAGAGAATTTGAGGAGAAGGGCAAATGATTCATCGACGGATAGCTGAAGCCGTTTTGGCCGCACTCTTGGCCGCCATGTCCTGCAATGTTATTGCCGCCACGAACGAATCGTCCGAAAAGTCGGACGTGTTCGTCACAGGTGCTCCTTTGCGCGGTGACATCCCGGAGAGCTCCTTCGTCAAGGATACTGTGCGTGAACGGCGCACTGTCATCGAGCGCATGCGTGCCAAACGCGAAGAAAGAGAGGAACAGGCTCAAAAGCAGGAGAAGAACAAAGAAGTTGAGCTCGCCTACAAGCCTACGGCTGAACCCAGTGACTTTTTCCGTGGCTTCGTGCATGAGGGAATCTTCAGAGTCGATGAGGTCAATCTTCTGCAAAACACCGTGAGCGAATTGGCGAACATCTATTCCGACTGTCGCGTTTTAAACGAGTTCGACGGTCGTGGTCGTGCTGTTTGCCGTGCGCAAAACCGCCAAATCGGCGACGGCGACGTGGTGTTGCTGAGTTACCTGCCCAGCAACCAGATCCTTGCTGGTATCGAACTTTTCTTCGAGGATCCTGCTCAGGCACGCCGGCACTACGGAGAAATTGCAGCACGTCTTTCTGATCGCTTCGACACATTCCGCGAAGAATATGCCGAAGCAGTGGATTCACCTTTTTGGCGCTTGAGTCTCGGCGCAGCCGCTCACGGAGCGGGCAAATGGCTCCGTGTGGAGTTGAATCGATTTCCTGAAATCAACGACATCGAGCGGTTTGCTTCGGGGCACGTCACCGCGATCGGCTTCGGAGAGTTGACTCTAGGTGTCACCAAGGGCTTTCCAAAGCCGCAGAAATTGTCGAAAGACTGCATGGCGGCGGATTACAACGAAGAAAGTCGAATCCGCAAGGAGTATCTTGGAAAGTGTTTTGGGTTTCCGTTTGTCGCACACATCCAGCTCGACTACAACGATCTTACCGGTGTTCTTGAGCGTGCCGTCCTGAGCCCCTTGGGCGGGGCAACGCAGGCGCTCGTCGAGGAAACCCTTCGGGATCGATTTGGCAAGGCGCAGTTCTGCAAGCGCATCTCGTCTCCAGTGACAATCAACGAAAACAAGACTCTCGACGTGCGCAACCCCGACCGGCGCTACAGCGGGACGTTCGGCCGCTCCGGCACAGTCTACGTTGGCACTTGCGACGATCCTATTGTCTACGAAGTGCAAAAGCAGTTCGTACTCCGCAACGAGATGATGACACATGACTTCCTTGTCAAGGAATACGAACTGCGTAAAAAGGACAATGCTGGCTTCGCCGCGAAGTCTCATGAGCGAGAAAGCCGTCGCGAAAAGCTCGATGCGTTTTTCCAATAAAAAAGAAGAGCGCACTGCGTCCTAGTACGACAAAAAAGCTTCTGTTTTCTGGCTTACTTTGGAGGCTCCTTTTCCTTGCCGGCGAGAAGATATTCAAAACTCGCCTTAACAAGCAGTTTCTGTTCGCTTTACCCCGGGGGAAGTGTGTTTTGGATACGCACGTGAAGCGATAAAGGCGGCACGACCTAATTTGAAACACATTCGTGCTCAAACGCCTTCGTGGCCTTTGTTTTCAAACCTTAGATTTGAGGGGTTTTCAGCGGTCGCACGGCTGCTACAACGCAACTCGAAAGGAAGATGAAAATGGCAAAATAATTCGCTCAGCGCCTTGACGTATACCTCAAGGGCGGTCAGACGCTTTCCATTAACTTCAGTGCTGAAAAGGCTGAAGTGCTTAATCCGCAGATCGAAGCTTTCATGAAGGCTTTGGGTGACAAGGAAAAGAACGAAGGAAGTTTCCTTTTTCAGGGCGCACGCGTTGTGCTCGTGAAGCTTGCCGACGTGTCCGCCATTGATGTTGTAAGTCTCGTCATCGAGGAAGGCAAGGCTGCTAAAGCCTAAGCGAAAGATTCAGACAATAAGGCTCAAGAACAACCCGCCGTTGAGGCGGGGTTTTTCATGGACGCGGTATAAGTAGCACTCGGTCAATCACGCTCCCGGTTAACTGAAATTGGCCTGGTGTTGCAAATCGGCCTCATTTTTCCTTTTAGGGGTTAATACCCTATTACAGCCGAAACCGTTGATTCCTAGGCGTTTTTCGATCAAGACGCGAGCTGGAGAAGGAAAGCTCCTAGAAATTTCACTTGACAAAAACGAAAGGGGGGGGGTAGGTTTTGCCACAACTTTTGTAGATTCAAAAGACAAGGGAGTTTTTTATGAATCGTACTTTTAAAGTTGTGTTCAACAAGGCTCGCGGAGCTCTGATGGTGGCCAACGAAGCCACGAGTTCCGTACAGAAGAAGGGCTCCAAGGCTGTGGTCGCCGCCGCGGTTGCTCTGATTTCCGGTGCGTCTATGGCCGCTGCCATCGAAAATACGCATGTGACTACCGAGAATGTCCCTGTTTGGAATGACGCTGAGATTGTTTTTGCGGCTCCGGAGACTTCTTACGCCCTTTTTGTTGATGGTGCTTCTCTGACCATTAAGAATGGTTCTGAGGGTTCAATTGTTTTCCAGAGTAAGACAACCGCAAGTGGTAATACTGATAACACTGATGGAGCTAAATATAACGCAGCACTCGTCCAAAACGGAGGGCATCTCGTTATTGACACCGGTACATTGATAGTCGGGCAGAAAGACGGTGAGCCAAAAGGTGCTGACCGTGGTTTCCGCGTGATTGGAGCAGATAGCACCCTAACTATCTATGCTGACAAAATTATTTCAAGTACCGGTGACGAGTTTGTTCATGTCCGTGAAGGAGATGGGACGACGATTGCTAATATTGGCACCGCAGAACGCCGCATAAAGGACTTTTACGGTAAGACAGGTTGGGGTAAGAATGACTACGGTGTCGGTATTCTTCAGGCTAACGAAGGCGGCACCATTAATTTCTGGGCTGAAAAGGCCGTGTTTGACGGTTCTACGAACCCCGAAGGTGGTGTATTTTCGTCGGGATCGAATGGCACCGTCAACGTTAATACGTATGATTTGACCATCGCCGGGAACCTGTGTGGTACTTACGGACTGCAAACCGGCGAAAAATTTCAGGATGACAAATTTAATTTGAACGTTACAACCAAGGCGTTGGATCTTGATGGCAGTATTCGTGCAGGTTCGTCCGATAGCGGATATTCGAAAAATGATCGCACGGCATACGTTAATTTGAAGGCCGAATCCGGCACGATTGACGGTGATATTGTTGCTTACAAGCGTGGCAATATTAGTGTTGAGGGTACGGGGGTCAATTCCCTGACGATCACAGGCCATGTTCAGGCTGAGTATATCGGCGGTGATACCGAAGCATCGGCAACAAGTACAAATGGCGGTTCAATCTCTCTGAAGAATGTTACGATTACTTCGAGTGATGAAAACGCGGCTGTGTCTGCCGCCGAAAAGGGAACCGTCAACTTCTTGGGAAATGTGACCGTCAACGGCGACCTTGCTGGTGCTGGTTCCATGAACGCAAGCGGCTCACTTACGCTCAACGGCAACCTTACCGGTCTTACGGGTACCTTGAAAGTCGCAAGCGACGGCACGCTCAAGGTTGACTCGACGAAGTTCTTCACCAAGGAAGGCGAAGGGGAAGGTGCCACTTGGGCCGTAGCCAATGTCAACAAGGTGACCGGCTCCGGCGTGATCGACTTCACGGATGTGACCGGACCGTACGCGCTTGATGAATTGAAGAAAACGCAGGCTCAGTTCAACGCTAATGACGGAGACTCTCTCCAGATTGTATTCTCCAATGCAGAACTCAAATTGGAAGGGGACGAAAACTTAAGCGCAGGTAACATTGCGGGTTATGTACTGGGTACGGTTGTTGGTGATGCAACGACCGGCACTTTCAACGTTTCGAAAAACACCACCCTTGCTGGTGTGAATGTTGGTGAAGTTGCATCTGCGACGATTGGAGGTCAGTCGGAAGCTGTCCTGACTCTGGAAGGCGACAAAACCAATGCGGGTAATATTTTCCAAGGCTCGAATGTCACTGAAGTCACTGCTACAAACCTCCAACTCGGCACAAATGCCGAATCGCAGGGTCAGGTTAATGTTGACAAGTTGTCCGTGAATGGCACGTTTGATGTCGTCGGTAACTACACGGCCAATGAAATTTCGGTTGGCGGCTCTGCCACGACCTCAGTAGCCGGTGCGCTTGATGTCAAGACCCTGAGCGGCGAAGGTATCATGAACGTTGCCGACGGCGGTGTTCTGACGGCTGGCCAGATTAACGCCGACGTTAAGCTGACGACGAACGGTATGTTGGTGCTGGGCGACGTTCCCGTACAGGATGAACCGGTGGTCGCTCATTTGGCCCGAGAAGTCGTGAGTGGTCAGGTTAACGGTACCGTTGAAATTGGCGTTGTAGGCGCAGAGACGGGAGAGAACATCCTGACGACGAACCTTGCTGCCGGTGAAGCTCTCAAGGCGGCCATCGCCGACGGTCAGTATGGTGAAGGGACGGAAAGCTATAACGGCATCTACGTTGATAAGACGATTTCTGTTGGTACAGCCGGACAGGTTGTTGTCGGAACGTTTGACTACAACGAACGTAGTGAAAATATCGCTATCGGTAAGGATGTTGTGACCGTCATCGACATGAACGCGTTCTCTTCTGAAGATGTTGTTTTCGATGCCTCTAGCGTAGTCTTCAATAATGAAGGAAAGGCAGTTCTGACCAATCTTTATTCCGAAAAGACGGTGAAGTTAATCAGCGGCACGGATGAGGTTGAAGGCAATACGGCCCAGGTCTTTAAGGATTCGTCGACTAACGTTTTCCTGACGGCGAGTGCAGTTCAGAACACCGAGGAAGGTGGAACCGATCTCGTTGTTAAAGTTAATGAGAACGTGACGACCGACGCCGGTTTGAAGGGAGCTCTCGGCGGACTGCTTGCCGAAGGAGCAAACCTTGACAATCAGAAGGTCTTGGCTGCTATCGGCGACAAGAACTCTGGGTTCGTAAATGAGGCTGGCAATGCACTGACGGCTGCCGGTGTTCAGGCAACCAAGGAATATCTGACGGCTCCGGTGACGGCCGGTACGTACAACGTGGCCTATGACGCTGCCAACGTGATCTCCGACAAGCTGATCCAGCGCAATCTGGAAGTCAAGAACGGTCTGGGCGTTTGGGCTGACGTGTTCTACGCCTCCAACGAAACTGACACGCTCTACGGTGCTTCAGGCTACAGTGCCGACATCTACGGCGGCATGCTCGGCGTGGACATGGCCTTCGGTGAAGGCGCCCGTGTCGGTGCGGCTCTCTCGATTGGTACGGGCGATGCCGACAGCGAAGGCTCGGTGTTCAAGTACAGCTCGGATGCCGACTTCTGGGGTCTGTCGCTGTACGCCGGTAAGGACGTTGGCGGTCTGACTTTCACGGCCGACATGAGCTACTTGTGGCTTGACAACGACATCAGCGGCTCGGTTAACGGTGCTTCGGCCTCCGAATCTTTGGATTCGACGGTCTTCACCATCGGTGCCCGTGCTGACTGGGCGGCCTATGCCGGTGACGTGATGCAGGTTGTGCCGCACGTCGGCATTCGCTGGGCCAACATTGATGTCGACGATTACCGCGGCATGAGCATGGACTCCATGAACGTGATCGAAATGCCGATCGGCGTGACGGTCAAGGGCAACTTTGAGACGGCCTCCGGCTGGACGGTGACACCTGCGTTTGACTTCACGGTCGCACCGCAGATCGGCGACACCGAAGTCGAAACGATCGTCGGCGATGTTGATGTGATCGACAACGTGTACAACGCCACCATCGGTGTGAGTGCCGGCAACGACACGATGCGCTTCGGTCTGGACTACAAGTACGGCTTCGGCAACGAAGGTCGTTCGAACAACACGTTCAACCTGAAGGCTTCCTACCTCTTCTAATTCAGAAGATAGGAACAAGGAAGGAAGCGTTCGCGGCTTCGGCTGCGGGCGTTTCCGGACAGCCTGAAGTGCAATGGGGCGGGAGCAGATCAGGATTCGCTCTTGATCTGTTCTCGCTCTTTTTTCTCGATTTCGGGAGCCGACCATGGCGAAATTGTCGACCAAAAGGCTTCCGAGGGGGTTCGTCTACCACGACTTTTCGTCCAAAGGCGGGAAGGCTAGGCACGATGCTTGGTGTGCCGAGATCTACTACGCCGGAGTTCGTCTGAGGAAAAGAAGCAAGGTTAAAGCGAAAGCGGACACTTGGCTTGAAAGAACGCGCGAAGTGATTTTCAAAACAATGCAGGCGTTGCCAGAAGACGCTTCTCCGGAGGTGATCGCGGATGCGATGCGCAAGCTGAAGGTGGTGTTGAGTGCTGAAAAGAAGCAGAACGGTTAGTAGAAGTTCAACCCGCGTCAATCGCGAACGAAAAAGAGCCTCTCGGTTGAAAATTCATTCAAATAATGCGTCCCTTAGGTGTGGATCACCTTGGGGACTTTTCTTTGTTTTCAGTCACGAATAAAGCATGCTTTACGACAAGGAAGAGATTTTGATTTTTTGGTCTATGCGTGTAAAGCAGGCTTTACGTCTTTTGGACTTCAGAGCGAGCAGAAAGATCTCATGGTCGACTTTGTTCGCCTTAATGCGCACGGCATCGGACAAGCATTCGCCATTGACCATATAAGACAGTGCGAAGTCTGTCCGCTTCTTTGGTATTTCGAAATCTATACAGCAGAAAGCATTTCAATGAGAATAAAAAATGCAGCATAGTGCTGCATTAAGGCGTTTTGCTTACCAGAAGGTCTCCGTGTCGATGGGGATCTTTCTGAGCATCGCGTGCTCATTTTCAATCAAAAGCCTCGTGGCGAATCCATTGTCCACGTCGATGACGAGATCGCCAATGGACTGCGGCGTGACAGCTTGAGGAATTCGAAGCGGAATAGAGGTTCGGGGAAGAGGCTTCATGGTTTGGGTAAGAAAGAGCGAGGCGTCGGCCTGCGCGAGCAAATATTTGCCAAAGGGCGAATAGGCGCAGTAGTTGATGGAATCGGAAGCAACGACAAGCGTGCTCTTGGATTCGCGAACGCGTTGAATCAGAGCGGAGAACAAGTCGAGCTTACGCGTAAAAATAGCGCAGTCTGTGTCGAATATGAGGAGTTCACGTCCGACAATTGAGTTCTTGATGGCTTCGATGGCCTGAGCGCAGACGGTGTTGCGGGGTACCACGCCTCTGTCCGGGTTCGAGCAAGTCTCCAAAACGGAAAGGCCGCCTTTGTTGAGTGCGGGTAGCACGAGTTCTTTTCTGAGCGCAGGTTGACTCCACTGTGCGTGGCAATCTCGATTTTGGCAGAAAACATAGTAGTCACCCTTGCTGGGTGTACCGTTGTCTCGGAGGATTTCCAGACGACGATTGCTCACCAAGACCTTAACAGAGAAAGTTGTTGTTTTTAGTTGGAACTGGGACGTGGGCGCGGAATTTCGAATCTCGATAAAAAAGCCCGAATTAC
>ERZ791569.469-NODE-469-length-24929-cov-3.279971_pt1 | contig 24929 bp, 29 predicted proteins | sample MGYA00509973_ERZ791569 | MGnify/ENA primary metagenome ERZ791569 (study PRJEB30046, sample SAMN00791902) | human gut metagenome | study: EMG produced TPA metagenomics assembly of the A metagenome-wide association study of gut microbiota in type 2...
TCGACATCCACCGTCACGCCGACGCCGCGCTGTTCCGTCCGGGCTTCGGAAGGGCCGAGCTGGCACAGGGGCTGACGACCATCGTCAACGGCAACTGTGGTCTGTCGCTCGCACCGGCACCTTGTGTGCGCCGCCGGGAGATCTACGGCTATCTTGCGCGGCTGGGTGCCACGGATCGTAAGGAGGACATTCTGGAACCGTTCGGGAAATCGCGTCTGCGCGATCTGACGGATGCCCAACTCCTTCGCGTGCGGAACGACCTTTGGCTCGAAGCCGACAGGGCGATCAAGGCCGGCCGCAGCGAAGTGCTCTGCCTGCTCAGAGATCTCGGACTCTACCAGAAACCCTATTCGGAGACGTCGCGCGAGTTCTTCGCTCGCGTCGACGCCTTCGTCTCGCAGCCGCGCATCGCAGGGAAACCGTTCCGGTTCCTGACGATTGCCGAGCTGCGCGAGCTTTACGTCAAACTTCGAGCCTTGCAGCGCAAGGGGGTGAAGGTCGCCGAACGGCCTCGTATATTATCCAACTTAAAACCATCGTAACTATGCCGAAGCCGAATTTAGTCTACTTGGAACGCGTTGCCGAGGTGCAGCGTATCACCAAAGAAGAACAGACCAGAACGGGAGCGCCGCTGTCCAAGATATTCCACAGGACGATCGAACCGCGCTTCCGCATATCGATTCACACATTCAGAAAATACATCGCCGAACCGCGGATTCTCGGACGGATCGAGGCGTTGAAAAAAGAGAAAAGCCATGAGTAAAATCTTCATACCCGACAAAGATCGCCATCTCTTTACGCTCGAAGATGCTATTTCTGCCGCAAATCAATACATGAATCCGGATAAACAAATTTACCACAATGGAATCAACGAAACAGATTAAAATCGAAATCCGCAACCGTTGGACGGGTTCGGTCGTATTTGAATACACGAAAGAGGGAAACACAATCACCGAAACGGTTTTGGACGCTATTAGGCGCGATGCCGACCTGCGCGGTGCCAACCTGTGCGATGCCGACCTGCGCGGTGCCAACCTGTACGGCGCCGACCTGCGCGGTACCGACCTGCGCGGTGCCAACCTGCGCGATGCCAAAGGATGTTATCTATCATGCCCGACCGAGGGTAGTTTCATCGGTTGGAAAAAAGCCTCTGGGCATATCGTAAAGTTACGAATTCCGGAAGATGCACGGCGCAGTTCGGCAACGGGACACAAATGCCGTTGCGATAAAGCATACGTCATGGAGATTCAGAACATGGACGGCACCAAGGCAACTGAGGATACCGTTCGTGCCGACCATGACAAAAACTTCGTCTACACCGTCGGTGCCACAGTCGAAGTTCCGGATTTCGACGATAACAGGTGGAGCGAATGTGCACCGGGTATTCATTTCTTCATCGATCGCAGAGCAGCGGTGGAGTACCAATGACGCACGGTTCTCTATTCAGCGGCATCGGCGGCTTCGACTTAGCGGCTGCGTGGGCCGGCTGGACGAACGTCTTCAACTGCGAGATCGACCCGTTCTGCCGGCGCGTATTGAAGTATCATTTTCCCGAATCGGAACATTATGAAGACATACGAACAACAGACTTTACCGTTTGGCGCGACCGCGTCGACGTGCTCACCGGCGGTTTCCCGTGCCAGCCGTTCAGCCTCGCGGGCAAACGCAAGGGTACGGCCGACGACCGCTACCTCTGGCCCGCAATGCTCGGAGTTGTTCGGACTGTTCGACCGCGCTGGGTCGTGGGCGAGAACGTTCTCGGAATCGTTAATTGGTCGCAGGGAATGGTTTTCGAGCAGGTGTGTGCTGATTTGGAGGCGGCAGGATATGAGGTGCAAGCGTACCTTATACCAGCTGCGGGCGTCGGTGCTCCCCATCTGCGATACAGAACATGGTTTGTTGCCCACCGTGGTGAAGCAAGGGCTGAAAGTTCATGGCAAGAGCGGTTCGGAGCCATTGCCGCCGGCTCTACTGCCGACACCGGTCGCGTCGGATTGCGGGAGCGGGCGTGTGAACAGGAGCTTGTCGAAGGGTGCATCCGAGCGGCCGACGCTCGCGCTTGCAGCGCGGATGGGGCTGTTGTCGATGCCGACGGCCTGCGATGCGAAAAACAATTCGTTTCCTCTCAGTCATGCGAAGCGGAAGAGCGGAGCCGTCCACGACGTCATGATTTCGCATCCGTCCCGAACTGGGAAGGGTTCCCGACTGAGTCCCCGATATGTGGCCCAGATGATGGGCTTTCCGCCGGACTGGACGGAATTACCTTTCCGGCATGGTGCCGCGAGTCGATCAAAGCCTACGGCAACACCATAGTCCCGCAGGTGGCGCTGCGGATTTTCGAAACGATAAATGAATACAAACGATTATGAAAAACGATCAGGTAAAAATCACTTTTCAAGACGATAAGCAGAAGGCTGTCGTCCAGATCACCCAGAATGGGAATGAAGTCTCTGTCTCCACCAAATTCACGCCGGAACTCGATATGGCCGGCCCGACCGATACTCCTGCTTTGAATTGGACTGCCGTATTTCTGGAAGCCGTTAAGAAATTGGGAGAGTAATATGAAAAAGATTATGTTCAACGACCGCTACGGCTTGACGCAGGCGGTCATCGAGGGGCGAAAGACCATGACGAGGCGGCTGGTTCCGTGGGCCCTTACAGAGCAATGGATGGAGTTTGTTTCTGATGCTCCGAGCGTGGGCGGCGTATATGTCCATGAAAGCGAAAAAGAATTTTACGAGAGGGAAGCACCCCGCTACAAGGTCGGCGAGGTCGTGGCCGTGGCGCAGAGTTATAGAGACGTGTGTGCCGGTGGCTTCGAACCAGACGCCACCATATTGCGCCTCTTTGAGGAACAACGTATAGCAGGTTGGACAAATAAGATGTTCACGAAAGCAGAACTGATGCCCTACCAAATCCGCATAACTGGAATCAAGTGCGAGCGGTTGCAGGATATTTCGGACGCGGAGTGCATGAAAGAGGGAGTAGTAGGCGGGATAATTGGGTATTATGTTCCAGGCATAAAATGCAAGGATTGGAGCAAAGAATCGTATGTAGATACCGAGGACGGCAGAACTTGGAAATTATTCCCTACTCCCCGCGAAGCCTTCGCTTCGCTGATCGACAAGGTGTCGGGACGGGGAATGTGGGAGCGTAATCCGTGGGTCGTGGCTTATGAGTTCGAACTGGTGAAATAGTTACAAATTATGGAAATATTTAAAGTTGAATTCTCTTGGGTAGAGGAAAGCCCCAGCGGAGGCCCGTGGATGGCTAAATCCGAAATAAAAGTATATGATGCTGAAACCGCAAAAGAACTGACGACAAAGATCGATGCGTTTTTGAATGACGATCGAAACGGATACCGAAAGCATATAAAGGTCGATAATATCGAAAGGCTGTAAATATTTTTTCGCAAATCGATCGCCTGCGACCGCCAAAACGAATTTTTTAACCAATATAATTATTATGATTACGATAACTTTCGGTAAATGGGTGTTAGCGCTGGGATTTAATTATTCGTATAATGGCTCATGCTTCTATTCTTCGTTTGCATTCTTACCAACCGTTAGATTTATATGGGTGAGAGTTCTCGACCGAAATCTTTACGAGTTTCGAATCGAGTTCCTGAATTTGTTTTATTCCATTTCCTTTAAGGAAGCCGCGAAACCTGAGAATTGAGCGAAATACGAACGAGCAGATACTTACGGTCTGCTCGTTCGTCATTTTGTCGATATTTTGCGAGAATCTCGCTATTTTATCGATACGTCTCCGATCTCGACGCTGACGGATACGCGTCGGGTTTGCGGTTCGGCCGATGTGTCGATAACCGTCACGGCATACTGTTCGAGGTTGACGATGGTGCTGTCGTGGTCGTGATCCGTGACGGATCGCATTCGGGTGAATGTTCCGGCATAATCGAGCCTCAGATCGCGCAGTACGATGCGCAGGGCGCCGAGCAGTTCGAAATCCTCTACGGCAGGATCGGCGGTTCGTCCCACGGCGGACGTCCGTCCGCGTACCTTCGTCGCGACGTAGATGTTTACGAGCACCGTTCCGCGCTGTACGTGCCGTCCTACCTGCTGCCACTGTATATCCGAGAATTCGATCAACGCGCAGGGATAGCGCAGCACCTTCTCCTCTTCGAGGTGTGCGAACTGGTTGTTGTAACGGTCGACGTATGCGACGAGCTTCGAATCCAATAGTGCATGTGCGATGTCCGTGTAGAGTTTCGCGCGAACGTCTTGGGATTGTCTTTCATCCATGATTCAATGCTATTTAATCGATGTTTCAAATGTCGAATATCTCTTCCACGGCGCGCTCTACGATGCGATCGAGCTTTTGGTCGAGCATCTGGCTGTCGCCCATGAACTGCCGCTGCGGCAGCTGCATGTGGCGTGTATGGCTGCGCACGGTGTGGCTTCCGGTCTCTACGCGCTTCGTGCGTGTCCGCTCCTTTCCGGAGCTCGTGGTGTACTTTTCTTGTACACGTCCGTAGATGCGGCGCGTGTGGGCACGCACGGTGACGGTCTCGTCGACGCCGAAGTTATGCGCGGCGGCATAGGGTGCTTCGGCGGCGATGGTGATGCGGCGGAATGTCGCACGACGGATGCGGATCGATTTACGGAGTCTGCCCGTTTTGACGAGGATCGCACGACGACGGCGGCCGTCCGACTTTTTGCGTGGTTTCCATTTCTTGATACCGTGTCCTGTGTCCCAGCCTTGTTTCGTAAATGAGTCGACGAAAAAGTTACGGGCCGCATCGGCCATGGCCTGCGGGAGTCGGATGCGCACGCGGTCGAGTCGATGCCGAAGGTCGCGCCAGGAGTAGGCGTATCCGTTGACAATGATTTTCTTTGCCATTACAATAGTGTCGTTTGGATGAATTTTTCAGTGCGACGAGCCGCTGTTCGTGCATGTTTCGGATCGATCTCATACCCCACGAATCGGCGTCCCAGTTTGGCAGCCATTGCACACTCCGTTCCGCTTCCGGCGAAGGGTACCACCACGAGTGCACCGGGACGTGTCGTGACCTGAATCAGATAACTGGTGATCGCCTCGCCTTTGACTGTGTCGTGCCCGTAGCGTTTCGATGCGCCGGAATCTTGCGGAAACTGCAATACGTCGGTCGACCGTTCGGGAAGATTGAACGGCCTCCGCAACTCCTCGTAGTCCCTGCGTAGCTCCTCGTAGTCCCTGCGTAGCTCCTCGTAGTCCCTGCACAGATACTCGCTATTGAGCCGATCGCCGTTGAAGAGGTTGCGAAGACGTTCATAATTCTCTCGGGTCGGCAATTCCCATTGTGAGCCGCGCGTGAACCAATGTCCGGCCATGCAGGTATGCAGGGCATCGTTGACACGCTTCGGTGTGAAGCCTGCCCGTTCCATTTCCGAGATCATGTAATCTACCAGAGGCTTCATGCACCGTGTCCGGCACATCCCCTGTTCGTATTCGAATACACGCAGAATTTTCCGAGCCTCACCTTCCCGAATCTCAGGCTTCGACTCATAAAGTATGAATCGTTCTGCATTCGGAATGAATTTACGCGATATTTCTGCGTTTTGCACTTTACCCCAACCGTTCGACTTATTCCATGTGCAGCTATTTAAAAACAGAAACATAGTGTCAAGGATCACCTGCGTATATGCGATTCGATTATCGGAGCCCCACCAGATCAGCGTACCGTTGTCTTTCAATAAACGCCGGCACTCTTCACCCCAGCGGCGGACATCGTTCAGGTAATCGTCGAACGTCGGCCATACGAAGTCGAAATCGCCTTTGTATCGAAAATAGGGCGGGTCGGCGATAATCAAGTCGGCGCAATGATCGGGCAACCGATTTTTCATAAAATCGCAGTTGTATATGACATTTTCGGTGATTTCTGTCATAATTTTTTGGAATTAAGAATTTGTTGATATATATTTGCATTGCATCTTTATGGCAGTCGTTGGACTGCAAGTCCTGCCTGCGGACAGGGCCACCCAAGCGAGCCTCTTCGGAGGCTCGTGTTTTTTAGAATCTTTCGACCTCTCCATCGGGAAATATGACGATGAGTTCATCGAGTCGGTTGTCGCGCTTGGCGGCCGTGGCGCGTTCACGTATGCGGTAGTTTTGATTTTTGCCGCCCGTTGTCAACCGCACTACCACTCGGCGCGCCTGCTGCGCCGCCTTGTTGATGTTGCGCACCATGTTGTTTGGGGTCGTCTGCTTGATCTCGAATGTATGTCCGTCGAATACCGCGTCGGCATTTTTGAGCGGATCGGGCGGCAACTCGCCGGCAGGATAGAAGCGTCGTTTCACCGCTACATCGTCCTTGTGAATATCCGGCAGCAGGGTCGCCTTGCGGACGATTCCTTTCCCGAGCAGGATGTCCGTCGCGGCGACGTTCTGCGCCTGCTCGTGGTCTCGATGCAGGCAGCTTACTTCTACGACATGCCCTCCGGGGGTCTTCGCATCGAAATAGGTGTTCTCGACCGGGATGTATTCGAGAGCCCTTGCGAACGTTTTACTGCTTATGCCATTGAAATAGGGGTGATTCCTGGGGAACAGCAGTCCGGCCTTCGCCAGATTGGTCTTGAACATATCCGGCAGGTCGTCGGGCATCCGTATGAGCTTCTGCGGTGTCGCGGCTCCCGATACGACCCGTACCAGACATCGGCAGTTCCACCCGTTCGGCGGGTAGATCGTATTCCATATCGGGTCGCTCATGGGGCGTTGCAGGCCGTTGAGTGCAGCATGCGAGGCGCGCACGCGGTCGTCGCCGACAGTCACGTAGCGTAACATGGGATCCCCGCCGCGCGCTTCGAGCGACGCCCACTCGGAAGCCGTCTCAGCCGCGCCGATGGCTGTGTCGTATTCGGTACGGAGGTAGTCGACATTGTAGCGGCTGTCGATCTTGCGTGCCTCGGTTTGGAACTCCGAGAAGCTGCGCACGCACCCCTCGTCGTCGATAAGCGTATCGGTGAGGGTTCGCAGCTGGTGGTGGTTCTTGGCTACGGAGAACTGGTAAACATTGCGACGGAGGTTCTCGACCATTCCGAAGTCTGGCGTGCCGTACTCGGGTGTTATGGCGCGACGTCCGTATCCGTCGAGGAGCGCTTTGCGCAGCTCGTCGTCAGTGAAGGTCATCGACGTTTCGTCGAAGTCGATCTCCTCACCCTCGAAGATGCGGCGCAATGTTTCGGCAGCGACATGCCCTTCGTCTACCTCTGCCCGTACATCCGATCCAGTTCGGCTATGGCCGGGCTTTTTTTTTTGAGTTCAGCCGTTGCGAACAACCCCGCAGCCTGCTGTTTCACGCCCGTAATTTCGATGTTGTATTTCTCCTTGAAATAGGCAGGGTCGACCTCGTAGTTGGCCAGTATCATCTGCTCGATCTGCAACTGTTGTTCGGGTGTGTAGCTCACGGCTTCGTCCCACACGAACACGTCGTCGTCGGTGAAGGGCAGCCCCATTTCCTGCAACTTGGGCAACAGCTGCCAGTTGACCATCGAGGCGATCATCACCATGCGGGAGTGTACGACACGGTTGAAGATGTCGAGGTGCGTTTCGGACTGCGAGAGCGACGACCCGTCGTCGATGGTCATCGTCTGGTTGAGAATGGCCTTCGAGATGTTGGTTTGCGCCCGTGCGATACGCTGGTCGAAGACCTGAAAGGCATCTCCGCGCTGCGTTTCGAGAAACTTGATCTCGGTACCTTCGGGGAAAAGGCCGAATGCCGCGGCGCCCATCTGCCGCAGCGCCGACATGATCGTGGCCTTGTCGCTGTCGTCCGTGGAGGTCGTCGTCGCCCACCGCACGGGAATACCGAACAGTTCGCCGAACGAGTCCCAGAATCCCGACATGTTTTTGATGGATATGGCTTCGGGCGCCACTTTGAGCAGGAATCCCAGCGGTTCGTCGGCATTTATGTCGATGAGGAACCGGTTCAGACGGGGGTTGTTGCGGTAGTCGATACCCATCGACAGGTCGTCGTTGATGTCTTTCAACACCAGCCCGTACTCCGGCACGACGTGCTCGCGCGGAATAAGGTGTACACTGTCGATCGTCCGGCGTCCGCGCATCTCGACGACATTTCCCAGCTCCACGAGTGAATTCCCCCACGCCTCGGCATCGAGGGCGTGGTGCATCAGGTCGCGGAACCACGGGCAGGAGATGATCGAGGTCTTCTCCGGCAGCTCCTTCGCCGTTTTCTCCGAACGAATGTAGAAGCGTCGCTGCATGACGGCCGTCTCGATCTGCCGCATACAACCTTCGACCTGCGTGTTGAGTACGACGTCGGCGTAGACGTTGTAGAGATCCGCCCGACGGGGATTCTCGACGTCGGCGGCCGCCTCATGCGCCCGCCGCCAGCGTCCGATGTCTTGGCGGTAGAATGCACGTGACTGCTCGTCGATCTCGATCAGCGCGCGGCTATGTTTGCGGATCTCGTGCGCCACGGCCTCCACACGCGTCTGCGGCTTCGGCCTCCGGAAAATATTGAGCAAATCCATATCAATATTCATTTTGCAGTTTCTCTTCGCTTTCGAAGCGTATGCTCGAATAGTATTCGGGGTTCTTTTCGGGATCCGTTCCATCCTCCTCGGGGTCTGTCAGCGACGGTATTCCCGCGCCGACTTTCCCCGCTGCGACCTGTTCGAGCCAGCGTATTGCAGCCTGGTAGCGGACGTATCGGATGTCGTCGTCCGTCAGACGTCCCGGCAGCGACGAGAAGAGCAGGTAGAGCGTGATGTCGCAGGCGATCATCACCAGGTAGGGATTGCGAGCTTCGCCCGCTTTGTTGAATTCGGATCCGATGCGATACCGTTGGTAGAGGTAGTTGCGCATCGTCGAACAGGCAGTGCGTGTGAGTGCCTCCATCGACGTGAAGCCTTCGGCCAGTGCGGCGTCGAAGTCGTCCTTGGCGATGATGTTCAGTATGTCTTCTTCGGTGATATACATCTTGCTATGCTGTTTTATACAATGCCTTTCTCTTCAAGTCGTCGGTCGTGACGCCTGCACGCAGCAGACGTTTGCGACGCAGGTATTTGACGTCGAGCGTCGTCCAGACCTTCAACCTGCCGCCGACGTTGAACACGTAGCAGCATTTTCCCGTTCGTGCGTGCAGCGCCTCGGCCTCGGCGATGGCGCGCATCAGGCGCCAGCGCGCCCACTTGTTGCGGATAAGTTCGAAAAGTGTCATGTCAGTATCTTGAATTTGAATCGCCACGGCTCATCTGTCCGATCATCGGGGAGAATGCGAATGCACGGTCGAATGCCGCCAGATCGGAGATCGCCCGCTCGTCGGCATCGGGGGAGTCGTCATGCGTGCGGTATCCGGGTTCTATACCCAGCAGTTGACGTGTCCCTTCGATGAAGTCGGCGTTGTTCCGCTCACGCTCGTTGTAGCGTATGCGCCCGTTTTCGTAGTAGGGGTAGACCGACAGCAGGCGATCTATCTTCTTGGTCTTGGGCGACGGCACGACCGAGATATTGAGCTGACGCCCTGCGCGGGCATTGCTCTCGTCGATAGCGCGTCGCAGCGGCTCGTTCCAGAATTGCGATTCGACGCGCCAATGCACGGCGACGCCTTGCGGCAGCCGGCTGTCGTAATCCTGAATCCAGTCGAGCGTGCTGTTCATCGTGCGCTGCCGCACGTAGGATGCTATCAGGTACATGCAATGATCGTACAGCCCCCAGATGCGCACGGCGTTGAAATCGTTTTTACCCGAATAGGCCGGATCCCACCGCCCTGTGATGTGCCGGAATTTCGACAGCGGCGGCAACGGCGCCCATACCCTGTCGATCATCTCCTGCGTGAAGACCTTCCCTTCGACCCACGGCCGGTTGTTGTATTCTGCTTCGAAGGCGATCGTACCCAAATCGTGTTCTATCTGTACGAAATGGTCGTCTGGATATTTACTTTCCCAGCGCGGCTTCCGTTCCGGCCCGACGGTCGCATCGACACGGTGTACTATCCATTTGGGATTCCGACGTTCGAGTTCTCCCTGAATCGTCCTGGGTGCGAAGTTGTTGTTCGGTACCAGCAGGCGCCGCACGGGGCCGTCCATCGTCGGGATCAGAGCCGTGAGAATCCAGTTCGCCATCTCTTCCTGCCGCTTCGGATTCTTGACCGTGTCCTTGTCTTCGAGGTCGTCGCAGATGCAGAGGGTAGGCCGTCGCGCACCTTTTCGCAGACCGCGCACCTCTTGGCCCATGCCGAGTGCCGCGCCGATGAATCGCTCGCGGCAGACGAAGTAGTTGTCCGACCATTGGGATGTTCTCTGTGCGCCGAAATCGGCGATCAGACGCTCGTTGCCCGCGAATTCATCGGCTATGTCCCCCAACAGTTTCTTGGCTTTGTCTTCGGTGTTGCCTACCAGTACGAGGTAAATGTCCTCGCCGTTGATCCAGAGCCATAACGGGATCAACACGTCGCAGACGATCGACTTGGCCATGCCGCGTCCCCAGCGCACGAGCACCTTGATCGTAAGGTTGCGTTTTACCTTATTTGCCAGATCGACGTGGAAGTCGGGGGGCTCGGCTGTGGCCAGATGCGGGAAATAGGCCGTGACGAAATACCGGAAGGATGCGCAGGCTTTCCGGATGCGCTCCTGCCGTTCCGCTGCGGCCTGTTCGTTGACCGAACCTTGTGCCCGCGCGATGCGGCACCAGCCGTCCCAACGCTGCAATGCCTTGGCTATGTTACCGCTGCCCGCCATCCTTTGTCAAAGAGGTGATGTATTTGTCCTGTATAATGTTCACCGCCTTGGTGAAATTCTCCCAGAAATCCGTCCGTGAAGACATCGTCTCGCGGATCGCTTCGGCATGTTCGGCGTGCTGCGTCATCCACTGTCCGAAGGCCATGAAACAATCGATGTAATCGACCAGTCCGACCTCTTTGTCCAAGGTCTTGATCGATTTGGTTATGCGTAGCAACTCCGTGGTATCGATACTCGACGAGTCTTCGCTGAGCAGATCGTCGATACGTTGAAGAAGTTTCGCGACCATTTCGTGTCGGGATATGCGCACGCCGGCGCGCTTCTCCTTCCAGCCGTAGCGCTTGACCCACTCGGAGACGGTCGACTCCGAGCGTCCGACCCTCGCTGCGATCTCTTTTTGCGAGCATCGCCGCATGAATAAATATTCGGCAAGATCGATCGTGCTGTCCATCTATTAAACTTTTGAACAAATATAGATGTATAGCAGTATTTAATCTATTATTTGAATATATAATATCAATTGTTGAATATTATATATACAATAATTTGATATGACGGTTGGGGATCATTTAATTTGTTGAAAAATTTTTCGATGATCGAAGTTCAGAACAATCACGTCTACGCCTACGGTACCATCGGTGATTCGTATAGCGGTGAAGATTTTGCCGCGGCGCTGCGGCGTGCCGAACGGTACGGGAGTCCCGTCGTTCATCTTCACACGTTGGGCGGCTCCGTCATGGATGGTCTGCTGATGGTCAACGCCGTCAAGTCGAGCACGTGGCCCGTGACGGTCGTCGTCGAAGGCGTCGCGGCTTCGATGGGGGCCATCTTCATGCTTTCCGCGGCAAAAGTCAAGGTCGCCTCGAACGCCCTGATTATGCTGCACAGTTCGTCGTCGTGGGGCGGCGGAAACGCGAAGGAGTTGGAATCGCAGGCCGAACTGCTCAAAAAAACCGACGCTGCGTTACGTTCGTCGTTCACCACACGCGGCATCGAACCGGCAACGGTCGACAGCTGGTTTGACGGTGAGGATCATTGGTTCACGGCCGACGAGGCCCTTGCCGCGGGACTTGTCGATGAGGTCGTCGCTCCGGTCGTCACGGCGCAGCTCTCGAAGCCGTTGCAGCCGGAGGAATTGCAACGTATCACCGCATCCCTGGAATGTATATTTTCAAACAATAAGATTATGCTGAACATTTCCGAACTCCTCGGCCTGGCACCGACAGCCTCCGAGGAGGAAATCAAGACGGCGGTTTCCGCACTGAAAGCCGAGGCCGCGAAAGCGCAGGAGTACTGCCGCAAAAGCATCGAGTCGCAGATCTCGGCCGCACTGGATGCCGGTAAGATCACGGCCGAGCAGAAGGATTCCCTGCAAGCCTTCGGCGAGAAGATGGGCGCTGACGCCTTGCACTCGCTGCTGGACGGTATGCAGGTGCGCCAAACGCTGCGGGATCAAATTGTGCACGGCAACAAAGGCAGCGCGAAGAAGTTCGACGACTACACGCGCGACGAGTTGCTGCGGATGAAGCAGGAGGATCCGACGCGCTTCAAGGAGTTGCTGGACGCCAAGTACCGCGAATAACCACGAAAAAAATACCATTTAAAGCCTATGAAATTCATCAAGTTCATCGTATGTCTTGTCGTGGCCTTCGCCATCGGCACGGCATCGTTCGGTGCCGGCGCCGGCGTAGCCTTCGCCGCGCTGTCGCTCATTCCTACGGGCGCTCCTGCGGGATCGTTGCGTTCCGGTCTCATCCCGGAGGTGTGGACGAAGGAGTTCGTCAAACGCTTCAACCACATCGACCAGGGAACGTTCCTCGACGGCATTCCCGACTATTCGCAATTCGTGCGGCAAGGAAATACCATTCATCTGATCGACTTCGGATGCGACCCTGACGTATTGGTCAATAATACCGACTATCCTATCGCCGTTCAGGATATGGAAAATGCCGACATCGCTCTTATATTGGATAAGTTGCAGACCAAGGCGACACCTATTTCCGACGACACGCTCATCGACGTGAAGGCCGAGTTTATTCCCGCCGTTATCGAGGCGCACCGCGTCAAGATTTCGGAATATCGCCTCGACAAATCGATTTACAATTTCGCGCCGTCGAAAAATATCGACGGGAAGACTCCGGTATTCGCCACGACAGGCGAGGCCGATGAAACGGGTAAACGCAAGCGGTTCAGCAAAGCCGATGTCATCGCCTTGAAAAAGAAATTCGACGAAATGGAGGTGCCGACTCAGGGGCGTCGTCTGGTGCTGTGTTCCGATCATGTCGCGGATCTTCTGATGGTCGATCAGGCGTTCCAGCAGCAGTACTACAACTACTCCTCCGGTGTCATCTCGAAAATGTTCGGCTTCGACATCTACGAGTACGTGAAGATGCCTCTGTATACGTCGGCCGGCAATAAGAAGGGCTTCGGCGTGGCCGCGTCCACGGGCGACACGATGGCTTCCGTAGCTTTTTACGTTCAAAGCATGGCCAAAGCTACGGGAGAACGCCGGCAATATCGTTCGGACGCATCGACGGATCCGCTCTACCAGCGCAACCTGTACAACGTCCGAGAGTATTTCTTCGCAGCGCCCAAGCGATCGAACGCCATGGCGGCGATCTATTCCGGTGCAGTATCTCAATAGTAGCGGCGTATGTTAAGCGATGTTTCTATCGTCAGACAGCAGGGTCTCGGCAAAACGGCCGTCCGCCAGGACGGCATTGCCGGACTCGTTGCCGACGGCGTAGCGTTGCCCGACAAGGTTGCGCTCGAAACGCCGTTCGTCGTCACGTCGCTGTCGGAAGCCGAATCGCTCGGTATCACGGAACAATACGACAAGACGAACAAGGTTCTGTTGTGGCATCATATCTCGGATTTTTACGCCGAGGCACCGCGCGGCACGTCGTTGTACGTCGTTTTGGTTGCCAAGCAGACGGAGATGGTCGATTCGCTCGACGTGTCGGACGGTGCGGCCAGGAAGCTGCTGAGCTACGCCAAAGGTGCCGTGAAACTGCTCGCCGTGACCTCCATGAGCGACGACTGGGATTCGTCGGGCGACAAGGTCACGGCCGCGCAGGCGCTCTACGATTGGGCTGCCGCACGCAACAAAGCCGTGCAGATCCTGCTCGAAGGCCGTGCGTTCTCTCACGATGCGTATATAAAGTTGCGAGAGCTCACGGCAAACCGCGTATCCGTGGTCATCGGCCACGACGCCGCAGTGGCCGCCGAAGACACGGCCTACGCCAACTATGCGGCCGTGGCCCGTTTCATGGGACGACTCGCGGCCATTCCCGTGTCGCGCGATGCCGGACGGGTACGCACGGGCGCTGTGAATATCGCTACGGCGGGACTCTCCGACGGCAAGAAGGCGACCGATCCCGACTACTACGATGACGACCAGCTCTCGGCAATAGACTCCGCAGGATACATCTTCCTGCGGTCGTTCGACGGCTTGGCCGGCTGGTTCTGGAACGCAGACTATACGGCAGCGCCGTCTACGGACGACTGCGACACGATCCGCATGGGCCGCACATTAGACAAAGCGGCCGATCTGGCGCGTCTGAAAGCTTTGGAATGGCTGCGCGACGACGTGGAGATCGACGCCTCGACGGGAGAGATCGCACCCGAGGTCGTGCGTTCCATCCAGGCCGACATCGAGACGGCCGTGCTTATGCAGATGAGCGAGGAGATCTCCGGCGTGGCATGTACGATCGACCCTGCGCAATCGCTGTGGAATGTCGACACTCCGCTGGTAATGGATCTGGCGATCGTCGCGCGCGGCGTGATCGCACACATGAAAATCAATGTTTACTATACCAATTCTCTGAGCGATGATTAACGGAACGGAATACGCCTTCGAGGACGTGAAGATCTCCTTTCTCGGTCGCAGCCTGCGCGGCTTCGTGAGTTTCAGTTATGGCGCGAACAAAGCCTATACGAATATCCACGGCCGGGGCAATGTACCCATCAAGCGAGGACGCGGAAAAAAAGATGCGGAGCCCGCGCGTCTGACGATCCTGCAATCGGAGTTCGAGGCCATACAAGCCGCGATGCCCGCAGGTACCGACGTCACGGATCTGGCGCCTTTCAACTGCGTCGTGGCCTACGCTCCGCTGGGCGGGCAGATGGTCACCGACATCGTACCCTACGCTCAGGTGACGCGGTATGCCAAGGGTATGACCACCGACGACGGTAACATGACCATCGACTTGGAAATGATTACCGACATTCCCCTGTTGAACCAATAAAACACGATTACAATGGATTTTAAAAAGGTTCCTTTCGAACAAAACGATAAAATCGAATTGACCGACGCCGAGATTGCGGCGGCTAAGCGCACCTACGGTGACATCTATCTCATCGAGGTGGACGGCAAGAAAATCTACATGCACCGTCCCACGCGGCAGATCTTCGACCTGGCGCAGACCTCGGCCATGAAACGGCCTTCGCTCTTCGAAGAGACGATCATGACCAACTGCTGGCTGGCGGGCAATAAGGAGATCCTCGACGACGTGGAACTCTTCTACGGCGCCGCACGCAAGGTCAACGAGATCACCAAGGTTGCGGAGGCGGAGTTAAAAAAGTTATAGCCTCGCGGGGCCGTGTGGCGAGCAACCCCGTGAGGATGGTCAATGCCATGCTCCGATATTATTTCCACCTCGACCCCGACACGCTCACCGACGAGCAGTGGCAGGCCCGCTGGGAGGAGTTGCAGTGGATACGAGAAATTGAAGCGAAAACAATCCGATGAACGTTCGAGAGGTCATATTCGATATTATCGGGAGGGACAGACTCTCCCCGACGTTGGATAAAATCGGCGTGCGGGGAGAGTCTGCACGTAAGGTGATGTCGTCACTCAATCGCCAGACGTTGACCTTCAACGACAATATCAAAACGGCGGCGGCCGAGATTCCCGGCCTTTCGCGCGGGTTGACCATGTTGCGCAACCCTGCGGTTATCGCCGGAACAGCTATCGCCGGCACGACGGTGGCGCTCAAACGTGCCACGGATCAGGCGGCGCGCTTCAACCACGAGTTCCGCAATCTTGCGAACCTGAATCTGGGCAAGACCCGCTCCGAACTTCGGCAACTCAAAGAACTGGTCATGTCGACCTCCTATGCCGGCGGTTTCGACCTCTCGAAAACGAACTCGGCATTTTTCGACGTACAGTCCGTTACGGGGTTGTCGGGGGCTGCGGCTGCACCTATGGTGCGGAAGGGTATGGAGTTCGCGCGACTGCTGGGCGCCGACCCTAACGCATGGGTGCAGGGGTTGGCGCTCGCGCAGGCCAACTTCGGATTCTCGAACCGCGCGATCGACGATTTCCAATCCAAAGCCTACGCGACGCTCAAAGCCGGTAACATCACCTTCGACCAGATCGCGCAGCTTATCCCCCGCTTCGCGGGTACTGCGGCATCTTCGGGGCAGGGTTACGAAGAGGCGCTGAAAATGTTTACGCTCTTCACCATGCGTTCGTCGTCGCGCGATCAGGCCGCGACGATGACGCAGGCGTTGTTCCGCGACCTGACGAATGCCGGAGTCATCAAGGGATTCACGGCTGCCGGCGTGAAGATGTTCGACAAGAACGGCAATATACGGCCGGTGTCGACGCTGCTCGAAGAGCTGAGCGACCGTTTTGCAAAGGCTTATGCCAAATCGGGCGATGCGGGCGTGGTCAAGCTTCGCAACCAGTTCGCGGGGTCGGAAGGGATCAACGCCCTGCTGAACACTGCCGCCGACCGCACCGCGACATTCAAGGATCAGCTGCGCAACTTCGCCGATTCGGAACTCGAACTGGCGCGTGTACGCGAGATTGCTAAAGACGACGCCGTGCTGCTTTCGGAGGAACTGCGCAATAGACTGAACGTATCGGTCACACAACTCGGTGAATCCCTCCTTCCCCTACGACTGGGCTTGACCCGCCTTGCATTAGCAGTTGTGGACACCTCAAACGTTTTGCTCTCTCCCGACAAAGGCGGATACAGAACGGGGTATAACAATACCTATCAGATGTTATCCGACTATTACGGGGATTTTGCAGACATGGATGAGAGTGCAAAGCAGAATCTCAGAGCGCACATCGCGCAGTTACGATCCTACCATGAAGGACGCAGAGATAGCTTTATGGGACGCAATGGCGATAAGTGGTGGACGAACATGATTCCGGGGGCTTCCCTGTTCCGGCCGACTTGGGCCGCGAAAGGAGCGATGGCCGAAGGATCGTTATCGGCTCTGGATGCTATCGAACGTGAGGTTCTGGGTGGGACAGACACTGCGACGCCTTTACTGGGCGGCGGCAAGACAGGCGGCACGGCGACGGACGCCGCGGCAATGCAGGCGGCACTCGCCGCCGCGGGTGGCGGGCGGCAGCAGAAGGTCGTTAACGTCACTATCGGCTCGCTGGTGGGCAGCCAATCGTTCAACACCTCGGTGCGCGAATCGCGCGACGACATCACCTCGGTAGTCGAGGAGGCATTGTTGCGCGCGATCAACGGCGCCGAACAACTCGCAATACAGTAATGAAACTGCCCACATCCCTCAAAGACCTGATCTTCGACACGTCGGGCGTAATCTCAGCCGTCGACCTGTACACGTACCTCACGTCACACGTGCGGCGCGTGAACTACGATCGTGAAACATTGCGTCCCGATTCCTATCCCGAAGTGCCGGTCGAAACGCTGGATTCTGCGCCACGCGTGTGGGACGGCAGTCTCACGGGTACGGCGACACGCAGTTCCACGTTGGGCTACGCCGCAGCGCAGCGCGGTGATCTCTTCATCTCGCCGCTGACTGTCGACGGATGGACGTTTCCCGTGGATCCGCTTATCGGCGTGTCCGTCTCGAAGACCGTCGTGCAGACGCAACTCGGCGACGGACGCATACCCGTTATCGAAGAGGTCGCACACAATGGCTTCGACGTGTCGATCAGAGGGGTGCTCATCAATGAGGACAACGACGACTACCCCTACGATCAGGTCGCGCAGCTCAACAACCTCATCAACAAGCGCGGCGGGCTGGTCGTGCAGAACAACATCCTGAATCGCTGCTACGGTATCGAGCGCATCGTCATCCGCAACGCTTCGCTGCCGGGCGAAGAAGGTATGCAGTCCATGCAGGCGTTCACCATCTCGGCCGTGTCGGATCGAGACGTGCAACTTGAAATACGGGAGGGCTGGTCATGAGCTTCATTCCGATAAAAGAGGCCACGATCGGCCGTTACATCTTCCGCACGTTGTCGAGCGTGACGATACGACGTTCACGCAAGGAGATCGCGGCGACGGCCGAAATTACCCTGCCGGCAGAGTATGACGGCAAGTACCTGTGCAACGAGATCAAAGGCGGCGACGAAGTCGTCATCGCACTGGGATATGATGACCGGAAAACCGAGGAATTCCGCGGCTATGTCGTTGATGTCGCACAACGGCGGCCCGTAGTCATCCAGTGCGAGGACGAGACCTATCGCCTCAAACGCATGTCGCCCAAGGCGCGCAGCTGGTCGAGTGTCAAATTAAAGGAGATTATCGCCTACGTGCTGCCGGATGCGAAGACACACGACCTCCCCGACGTGACGCTCTCGCCGTTCCAGATCAAACCCGGCGGCAGCGTCTTCGACGTGCTGGAAAAGCTGGTCAAGACCTACGGTTTGCAGGCGTTCTTCAAGGATAAGACGCTGCATGTCACGGTGCCCTACTACGATATGAACGACGGTACGGTTCGTTACGATCTCGAACGCAACGTCATCCGCCCCGATCTGACATTCCGCCGCGAGGGTGACGTGCGTATCCATGTACGGGCCGTGTCGATCCTGCGCAACAACAAGAAGCTGACGGCCGACGTGGGCGATTCGGACGCTTCGGCGATCACCACGCTGCACTTCTACAACGTCACGACCGTCGCAGAGTTGAAAAGGCTGGCCGAAGACCGGCTCAAAACAATGAAGTACGGAGGATTCTCCGGCACGCTTCTCACTTTCGGTGTACCATACGCCGAGCCGGGCATGGCGGCCGAGATCCGCGACCGGCGTTTCAGCGGGAACCGCTTCGGCCGTTACATGATCGATGCCGTGACGACGACCTCCGGCACGGGCGGCTTCCGCCGCGAGGTGGAAATAGGCCGAGCATTGAAAAAACAGAACGCACAATGAGCCGACAGGACGAAATACGAAACGGTATCCGGCGCCTGGCCGGAGGTGCGGTGCCGATGCTGCTGCGTATGGGCACCGTCACGGCTGTCGACGAGACGGCACAGACCTGCACGGTACACATCGACGACGGCTACGACCTCGACGACGTGCGCCTCACACCCGTCGAAGATGCGGAGTTGCTCGTCGTTCCCGCCGTCGGAGCATGGGCCGTCGTGGCATCGATCGAGAACAACGAGTACCTGAATATCGTCGTCAGCGTATCCGCAGTGCAGAAGATCGTCGTAAAGGCCGATATGCTGACGATCAACGGCGGGACACTCGGCGGCATAGTCAATGTCGAGACGCTCATCAGCGAGCTGAAAGTCATTAAAGACGATTTAAACATGCTGAAATCGAAGTTTCAATCCTGGAAAGTCGTGCCCAACGACGGCGGCGGAGCACTCAAAACCGCCATAGCGGGATGGAGCGCCGTGAAACTTCGGCCCACAGACCGCGACGCATTGGTCGACGACAAGATAACACACTGATATGAAAGACTTCGGAATCATCTGTGCACCCGATCTCGTCGCACACATCCAGCGCGACGAGCAGGGCCTCATAACGTGCGGCATGGCCATGGGCGACATTCTCGCGCAGAACGAATCGCTGTTGGTCGTCGCGGCACCCGGCGAGTTCAAGGCCACGCCGACAGTGGGGGCCGGTGCGATGCGATTCTTGCGCGACGACGATACCGACGCTTTTATCGCCGCCGTCTGCTCGCAGCTGCGCGGCGACGGTATGGCCGTCGTGGCAGTAGAATATAAAAACGACGAACTGAAAATCGATGCGTCGTATGAAAGTTAGGACGGAAATCAAACAGACCTTCTTCGATCTGGCCGTAAGCTATGCCGGCAGCGCGGAGGCTGCCTACGACATCGCCTATGCCGCCGGATGTAGCGTGACCGATACGCCGCCCGCAGAGGTGGAGATCCCCGACGTGCAGAATGCCGCCGTGGCGGCGTATTTCGTACAGCAGCAGGTAACTCCCGCAACGAAGGCCGACGATACGGAAATAAACGGGCTATTATGAGAACATTGAATGAAATAACGGATACGATCAAAGAGTCGTTCGTCAACGATGAGACGATAGCACAGATGTACGGACTCGATGCCTCGAAGACCTTCGACGAACAGTTCTCGCGCGTGAGCTTCGAAGCCGTGCTTATTTATATTGTGGCGATGGCCAGTTACCTCTGCGAGCGACTTTTCCTCACGACGTCCGACGAGGTGACGGCGGCTATCGACAGCCGTTACATCGCCTCGGAGCCATGGTTCCAGCAGCGGGCGATCGAATATCAGGATGGCTATTCGCTCATCTACAACCCTGCGACCTATACCTTCGAGTATGCCGAGCAGGACGAGGCGGCGCGTATCGTGGAGTTTGCCGCTGCACGCTCCTATCTCGACACGAACGACATACGCCGCATCCGTATCCTCGTCTCCAAGAAGGAGAAGGCGCCGCTGAGCGCCGAGGAACTGTCGCGGTTCAGTACCTACATGCAGCGTATTGCACCGGCGGGTACGCGGATGACTTTCGTGAGCAAGCAGAGCGATCGGCTGCGCATCACCGCACAGGTAAACTATGATCCGTTGTTGCTGAACTCCTCCGGAGAACGAATCACCGATGGCGTGAAGCCCGTAGACATCGCCGTGCAGGAGTATATCGACGGCATTCTCTACGGCGGTGTATTCAATAAGACGAAGCTCGTCGACGCCATACAAGCCGCAGAAGGTGTCGTGGATGTCGTGCTGCAAAGCGTTTCGACATCGAGCGACGGCGGTTCATATACCGTGCTGGACGGCACCTCCTACGCTTCGACCAGCGGCAGCTTCATCATCGACAACCTCAATATCTCATATCTCTCGCAAGATGCAGATTGATTGGAAGAGACATATCGTTTACAACCTTCCGCTGGTAATGCGGCAGCCACGCATCGTTCACCTGTTGCGCAGCTTGCTGGCGTCGCTCGCAGATCTGCACGACCGTGCACAGACGTGGCGCGTGGAGTCATTGCGGCGTGCTCGCTACGACTCGTCGTCGATCATGATCGAACGGATGATCTTCGATGAGATGGGGTTGGAAGTCGTTATCGATAATTTCGATACGGGAAGTTACGACTTTCGCGTGCGGATCCTCTCCGAACAGACGACCTATGACGAAGCGCGGCTGCGGGCGCTCATCGATAAGTACAAAGCCGCCGACAAACGCTATCTGATCGGAAACGGAAACGTATCCTATACGGTCATCTATCAGGATTACACCTGCGAGAAGACCGACGAACGCTTCTCGGTGGAATATACGGCCTACGTCTGCGAAAAGCATGATTACAAAGAGACCGTCACCATAAGACTCTACGGACGGAATAACGGTGACGGAAGCATCGAACTCTATGCCAGCACGGGCGGTACCCCCGTAGCTTCGACGATTCATATCACGGCGGCAAGCGCCCTCTCGTTTACGATCAATGAAGGAGAATCTACATCCCGCTCGACGATCATTTATGAAGAACCCGGCGGCGGTATCATCTCCATATCGCCTACGGAAGACAGTACATACAAATATAAATTTGAACCGGATATAATATGGCTTACGTCAACACGGGATACCAGCGTTCGCTGACGCTGGTAGTAAAAAAATACGTCAACGGCAGCGAATCGTCGCGCACGGTCTACAACGGGAAACTGGCTTTCTCCATCGGCCAGAAGTCCTACGGTGTGATCTCGGACACGACATTGGCGCAGATGGATCAAAGCGCCTATGAGGATCGGTTGAATGATTTCATCGAGTATGTCGAACAGCAAGTGCCCGGGCTCGTCGTCGCAGATGTGACCGAGGAGGGATCCGAAGCTCGGCGATACAATACGACGAGTTGTCCGTTCGGAAAATAACGATTATGAAAGAGAGAGCTTATATCTACGCCGGTGAGACCGTAGTCCTGCGGTTCGAGGCGCGCAAAGAGGGACAGATTCTCGATCTGTCGGGGTATGATGTGGAAATAGACATCGCAACGACAGCAATGGGAACGCACCTCGTAAAACAGTCCGCAAAAGGAGAGGTCGACATCTCGCAAGCGGCACGCGGGATGCTTTTGTGTACCCTCTCGGCCGAAGATACGGCATCGTTGACACCCGGTACGGCGACGATCGGTGTGCGGCTGTTGCATGATACGTTCGCGCGCATGGGCTTCGATGCTTCGATCGAAGTCTTGCGCCAGGGGGCGACACCTGGCGCCGTGCTGAGCCGCACGGCGCAGCCCGTCATTACGTTGCATACACCATGTATCTGGGTCTATATGGACTTTGCGGCCACACGCGGTGATGACGGTATCACGCCCCACATCGGCGAAAACGGCAATTGGTTCATCGGCGACGAAGATACGGGAGAACGTGCGCTCGGTGTGACGTATGACGATCTTACACCGGAGCAGATCGAAGAGTTGCAACGTCCGGCCACGGAGGCTGCAACCGAAGCGAATAAGGCCGCACAGGCGGCCAAAAATGCGACGGAGTCCGCAACGACAGCGACCGAAGGTGCCGTAGCGGCGGCGGCAATGGCGAACACCGCGACGGGGGCAGCCACGACAGCAACTACGGCGGCGAACAGAGCCGCCGCAGAAGCGACGGCCGCAGCGGGCAATGCTACGACGGCGGCAACAGAAGCAACTAATGCCGCGAATGCCGCAAATATCGCCGCAGAAGGTATTGACGGAAAGATCGCCGGCAAAGCCGACCTCGACCCCGCGACGGGCTTCGTCAAATCGTCGCAGATAGCCCCTTTGCAGGGGCGTCAGACGGGAGTAAATACCACGGATGGGAACTTCCGCTCCACAGCCTCCGCGCTGCTGTTCTCCGGCGCCCGAACGATAGCAGCTAATTTCAAAACGGGACTCGACGTATCGGGTACACAGACGATCGTTGCCACTTCGGGCGATATTTACGGGATGATTCTGGAATTTGTCAACGGCAACCTTGTATTCCGTTGCAGGGGTGCCGCACCGAGAGTCATGACGGGAATCGAGCCCGATACCTATTACTCCGTCGCGGGAACCTACGACGGAAACGAGATCGTCGTCTATCTGAACGGCGGGCGTGTAACATCCGCCTCGAACTTCTCGGACGATCTGAATCTGAAATATCTGGCTATCGGGTCTTCCTTCAAAGGCATCGTCATAGGGTGCCGTCTTTTCAACTACGCCCTTACGGCCTCGGAGGTCGTCACGCTGTGGAACGGCGGCGAACCCGAACGGTACATGCTGCCTCTGTCGGGTGAGATGCGCACCGGACTTGTCGCCGAATACATCGCCGCAGGTCTGTTGGCAGACAAGTGGCGCGACACGTCGGGCGCGGGCCTCGATCTGCCGTATGTTCCGACTGCAACGGGCGGCACGGCCGTGCTCGTCTACGACCAGCCCTCCGGAGACTCCGACGCATTCAACGTCCTCGCCGCGTCGGATTGCAGCCTCGAAGCCCGCGTCACGGCCCTCGAACGGACGCTCACGGCTGTGCTGTCGGGCGACGCCGTGATCCCCGCGTTGCAGGTCAGGGAGCTGGGCGTGTGGGGTTCGAACAACCTGATCCTGACAGGCAGCGGCGCCCCGGCGAAAGCACCCGACCGTGCGGGCCAGCTCTACATCGACACCGCCTCGGGCGCCGTCTACAAATCCACGGGCAACGCGGCCGTGTCGGATTGGAAAAACCTCTAAAACCTCGATACCATGTCACAAGTAAACAAATATGCGGATCGTGCGGCGTATGCCTCCGACACGAATCGTTTGTCGACCCTCTCGGCCGTCTCGCTCATCGCGAGCGACAACGAACTCATCTACGACGGTGTGAACGTCGTCGTGGGCAAGGATGCGGCCGCCGCGGGCGACTGCGCGGTCTACGACAAGACGGCCGGTGCGATCCGGTTCGTCAAGGGTGAGACCCTCTCGGCCGCACAGCTCCCCGAAAGCCTCACCCCGCTGGCCGTCGTCTATGCGCGGCAGGGCGACAGGGTGCTGGTCGTCTCGCTCGACAATTCGACTATATTCCTCTGGGCTGCTTCTTACGAGGTCGCCCTGTCGGGCTTCGATCTCCCGGCCGGCGGGACGATCGTATTGAAATTCGCCGACACATACGAAAAGACGATCACCTATACCGCCGGCGCCACGCTTTCCGACCTCGCAGCAGCTGTCAATACGGCATTGAGAACGGGCGAGGTGAATCTGTCCGTTACCGATCGCGGCGGCTGGTCGGCTGCGGCGGACGAGGCGACAGGGCGCGTCGTTCTCACGTCGAACGGCTATGCGAAATCATGGACGACGGTCGAAGCGGTGAGCGGGGCGACACTCACGACACGGACTGACGACACGAACTATCAAGTAGCCCTTACGGGACTGCTGCTCGACGAGGGTCAGACGGTCGAATACGTTCGACGCAAGAACGGCGTGAGTGGTACGCGGGCGGGAATGAATTCCGAAATGTTCCTGCAATATTACTCAGCAAACGGTACCGTCCCGACTTCGAACGTGCCGCTCGGTTCGGCGACGATCGTCAATCAGGCATCGTTCGAGACATCGGAGTTCTGCGCCGAACTGCGCGCAACATATCCGGATTATGCGTCGTATCTCTTCGGCGAGCACATGGCTCAGTATCCGAGCGCTTACGGGGCGATGCTGCGTGACGGCAGGACGAACACAGCGAAGATCGGCCGCCTGCGTTTCACCGATATTTACGGTCAGAGCAAACCCTGTTATCCGGCCGCAGCGGCCGCACTCGAATACGGCGTCGCAGTCGAAGGTGCGACGACAGGACTCGAAGCGGGCGGCTGGTGGCTGCCGTCGGTCGAAGAACTCTACCTGCTCCTGCACGACCGCGTACTGACGGCCGACGATGTGGAACGCGACCCCGTGAACCGCACGCTGGTGCGTCTCGGAAAGGCGACTTTATTGGCAAACGCCACTTCTTACTGGACGAGCTGCGAAGGTGATCTCGGCGCTGCATTCATCAGCTATCGTTCCGAAGGCGTTTTGTTTTCCTACGTCAAATGTATAACGCAGCATGTGCGG
>ERZ791569.481-NODE-481-length-24483-cov-7.409653_pt1 | contig 24483 bp, 22 predicted proteins | sample MGYA00509973_ERZ791569 | MGnify/ENA primary metagenome ERZ791569 (study PRJEB30046, sample SAMN00791902) | human gut metagenome | study: EMG produced TPA metagenomics assembly of the A metagenome-wide association study of gut microbiota in type 2...
ACCACCAACGCCAGTGCCAATACAAGGCTCCAAATCGTTTTCTTTTTCATGGTATTTTACGCTCCTTTTTTAATCGTTTTGGTTGGGCTTCAACCTTGATTGTAGTATACAGGAGAGCGCCAAATACTTCCCCCGCAAAAGTGCATGGAAAGTGTCACAAAAGTGCAACGAGACCAGCCCGGAAAATGAACGAAAGCCCGCTCCACGCCTCAAGGGCAGAAACGGGCGGACGTTCTTATTCTGATTTCACTTCGCGCATCAAGATGGACCTCATTCATATATTTCCCGGTCCGTTTGCAAAGGCAAGCCATTTTGCGCCGTAAAAATCAAAGTAGAAGCGCTGCCCCACCTCGTTTTCCACAAAGCGTCTTTTAATATGATACCAGCCGCGAAGCTCATCTCGCAGGGCGGCGTCCATGGAGATTGGCTCTACCCATACGCAGTCGTACCCGGTAAGCTCGTCCCTTCTCAACGGCATGGATACTGCCGCGCCGGGTGTTGCAAAGGCCGGAGGCAGAACATACACTTCGGCTGCATCTGCCAGCGACAGACGCATCCCGCTTGCAAAGAGAAGCTCTCCTTCTATCGCATTTACCATTGCCCAGCCATATCGCCTTGAGAAGACGGGTGTATCATGAAAAGCCGGCAGAGCTTCCGGCGGAATCGGCTGAAGCATATCTGCCCGATGATATCGAGCTTCCGGAAGGCCCAGAAGAAAGTCCACGCTCACGCCGTAAAGCTCGGACATCTGAATCAGGGATTCCACAGAAGGATTCTTCCTCTCGCCCTCCCACGCGCTCAATGTCGGCTGCGAAACGCCAAGCATTTTGGCTGCCGCCGTTAGCGTAATCCTTTTCTGTTTTCTTGCCAATCTATATCGCCGAGCCGTAAAAATACCCCCTTCGGCATACCGCAAAGCTTCGCAGCGCGCATTGTCGGTTATTCTTTGTCCCTATTGACATTGACGGCAACTCCGTTGAATTCCAAATGATCTTCTACCGGAACGATTAACACCTTTTGACCGTCGATGACCTTCGCTTCCACAAGATGGCTGTATTCAGGGTCGATGGAGAGTGATACCTTCTCCGTTTTCAACTCTACTTTCTTTGCATCAATCAGGTTGGCCGGATTGAGAACGGCGCCCACGCCGAACCGTTCCCCACAGGCAGCTTGAAAAGCTTCCGCCTGTTCCTCCGAAGCACCGCAATCCAAAATAATCTTGCTCACTTCACAGGGGCTGACAGTCAGCGGCTCCGGATCCTTCGTCTCCCGATGCTCTTCAATCATTGCGGCAAGCTGACCGTGGATTGCCTGCACGATCTCAAGGCTGCAGGCGCTGCCCAACGACTCGGAAAGAGCGGATTCAAAGGCCTCCCGCTGTTCTGCGGCCGACATGGGCAAATCGGTATGGAATACTGCGTCGATAAACTCCTGATGCAGTTCTCCCTCTTTGCGGGAGTAGAACAACGCATTGTAGATGTTGGCGCTGCGGTTATCAAAGGCCGGGAACAGGAAGCCCAGCTCCGGCGCAGCGACAGTTTGACTGGCGGCACAATGAAACTCGTTATCTCCGGAGAAGTAGCCCAATTCCGTTTTTCCCGTTTTAACCGGGCAGACCGCACACAGAATATAGGAAAAGACCTCATCCGAGCCCTCGGCTCGCAGGGCGTCCCGATTTCGATGGGGTACATCATAGCTGTCGCTTGCCAGCAGCAACAGATAATTGCTCTCGCCCATGTCCAACGATTGAATGACTTTCTGATAAAATGCCTGCCGCACCCGAGCATCCTTCGCACCGGATGTGCGCAGTTCCATCAACATTCTGTGTTCTTCCCCCGTCATGACCTGCTGGGTGGAAAACACAATATCGATCAGGTTTTTTCCGAGTGCTCCTGACAGTGCCTTTTTCAGCAGGCTGAGGTATTTCTCGGCTTCCTCCTGTGTCATCATGCCAAGCGACTCGTCCAAATCGGTTATAATCTCCTTATTGCTATTGACAAAACAGCCGTAAATACGGCTGATGGCATTTTTATCCGGCTTCCAGCGGCGCCGCAGCTCGTTGAGTTCTTTTTGGTTCATTGGTTTTATCAGACCTTTCGTTATGATATTTGGTTGGTAGCATTGTGGCAGTTCAGATACATGTTCGGCTTTTCACCGTACTTGACATTCCGCACCAGCGCAATGTCTGTATCTGAGAGTCATTTCTTTTACGATAGGCGGCCAACCTCTTCACAAGAGAATTCCAAATGATGCTCTTCGCAGTATCTGCGGATCACGAGAAGCATCATTTTTGTCGGAAGTGACCTTCCGTTTTCCCATCGGTTTACGGAGGTATAGCTGACACCCAATTCTTTGGCAAGCTGAGTTTGGGACAGCCTCCGTTCACTGCGCAGTTTCAGAATCGCATCTGCAAAGGTCATTTGCTCCACCTCTCTTATGTAGCACAGTATAGCATATTATGCCTTCACTAAGCAAGCCCGGAATTGTAAATCCCATTCAACAAACAACGGGAGTGTTAGTTAAAAAAATTAGAGTTGACTACGTATCCCTCCATATTGCAAGACTGCCGCTCGGCAGTTTTCGCTGTCGGGCGGCTATCTCATGCTTAAAGCAATATATTCAGGGTCTGCAGAGCAATGCTGATTACGGAAATAAGCACCTTGCATCCGTTCTCGCCTTTGAAAGATTGAACTTTAGAGAAACATACGCCCCAGACGAAGGAGGAAACGAAGTTATTACAAATAGTGGCGATCATCAAGCCGCAGCTAAGCCTGCAAGTAGTATTGATTACAGGAAAGGCAATCAGACACAGGACAACATTCTGCCGCCCCTACATCTTGCTTATAATTCATCCTCCGTCCGCTTTTGCAGGAGGGACAAGCCCAAAAAGCAGAGTGCAGAGAAGGCGATGCCGCAAAGAATGTATATCCAGTTAAAGAACAGCAGATTGAATGCATACCGCATGGGCATCCGTGTAAAGAGCACCGCATACGGCTCAATCGTTCCAATTGCCTCCATGACTGCCGTGACACGGAAGGGACTGACCCCGCATAGATACGCCCCAAGGAAATACAGCGCCAGCTTCTCGACAATAGCTGGGAGCAGGATGCCAAGCGCATAAAACAGTGGCTTGCGCTCCGTGCAGCGCTTCCACAGAAACAGCGCCCCGAAACAATATGGCAGCAGCGCAAGGCAGACTCCTTGAGCAGTCAGGTGCAGTTGTAGGCCAAAGACAAGAAAGACCATGCGGATCATGAGGTAGCCTGCAAGGATGATCAGCCAGCAGATCAGCAGGGATCTCCATTTGATTTTTCCGTGTGTGATTGCGTCATTGCTGTACATTTTATACCTCCCAAAAATCATCATTTTTTCGGCCGCTGCGGTGCGAGTGCACACCCGCACCGCACACATTATCTGTCATTGGTCAGATCCCCGTTACCGCTGACCGGAATGACTTCTCCCAAGTAGGTCGGCTCCAGCTGGAAGATGCATAAGACAAAATCCTTACACCTTGCAAGAATCTCCCGAAATTCCCGTCTGGGCTGACCGGCGTATGTGTGGTAGTCGGAGGGAACTCCATATGCGTCTATTCCAATCCGGTCGGCTATATACAGCGCACGATACAGGTGATACTCCTGCGTTACGATGATTACCTTATCCACTTTAAAGATTTCTTTGGCACGGTATACGGTCTCATAAGTAGAAAAGCCAGCGTGGTCCATAAAAACGTTTTCGGATGGTACACCATGTTCCACTGCATGTTGCTTCATGGCTCCTACCTCATCGTACTCTTTGCGTCCATGGTCGCCGCTCATCAGCATCTTCGGCGCTGCGCCCATCTCGTACAGTTCCAATGCTCGTGACAGACGATCTCGAAGCATATGGCTGAGGCTTCCGTCATCACGCACCTGGCAGCCAAGCACAAGAATACAGTCCACGCCATCCAGCTCTGCCGCCTGTGCAACGGAAAGCAGCCGTCCTTCACCGACATCTTTTACATAACTGTTCACAACAAGCAACACACCACCCCCAACTACCGCAAGACAAAGCATCACGATTAAAACCGTTCGGAGCGTCCTTCTTTTTACCCTCATTCTCTGTTCTCTGACATTGTTTTTGACCCTTGGCTTCTTTTTTGTTTGAGGATGCAAAAGTCCACGACCGCTGCAATAACCGCAACAGCAGCAATCACGATAGCAGAGAAAAACAGGAGCTTTTTCATGCGGAGTTCCTCCTTTCGTCATAAATTCTCATTTTTCAAGGCGTCGATGGGATTGTCCTTTTTTACCTTGCTCATTGAATACATCATGGTGGCGAATACGACCAGAAACACGCTCAGGACGGCGATGCCGATGGCTGCCCACGGTAGATGGAAGGAGGTTTCATAGGCCGTTGTGACTGCGCGGTAGATGAGATATGTAATGCCGCAGGACACCGGCAAACCGAGAAGCAGTGCCTTGGAGCCGTACAGCAGGCACTCGTAGTTCATCATCCTGCGAAAGCCCTTCTGCGTCATGCCCACCGATTTCAGCATGGCAAACTCCCGGCGGCGCAGGCTGATATTCGTGGAGATCGTATTGAACACATTGGCCGCGGCAATCAGGGAGATCAGCACGATAAAGCCGTAGGCAAATACTCGGATAATGGTCACAACATTCCGGTCTGTCTCGGCGTTTGCGGCGTAGTCGAAAAGCTGCCGGCTGCTGAGACCGTTTTCCGTCAGCACGGGCGCCAGATTTTCAAAGCTCGCGGTGTGATTGCTCGAGGTAAGGAAATACTCTGTATTACGGAATTGATTCAGCGCCGCCTCGGGAATCACGCTCTCCAGCATGCTGTACGGATAGATCATATTGATGGCCACCGGCGTGCTGCGGCTGACAAAGAACGGAGCCTCCTCAATGGTTTTTTCGGACCGCAGCGTGTATTTTGCAAAGGATTCCTCATAGGGCAGCTCGATGATGTCGTTCTCGTTGTCCCTGTTTTGATAGAGGACGACCTTATTGCCGTTCTCATCGATCCGGCTGTCTTTTCTGTAATATCCGTCGATCTCTACATAGTAAAGGCCCTCGATCACGCACCCATCGCCCTTGAGCGTGTCCAGCGTGACATACTTTTCAAGCCGGCGGTCAAGCTCAATGTTGCGATCCAGGGCAATGCCCAGGGGCTTGTCCCGGTCATAGTAATCCGCTTCCTTCAGGTTGTACTTTTCCAGCAGCCTGTTAAATTCTGCGTCCGCAACGAAGTACAGATAACCGGAGATGCCAAGCTCCTTCGGCGCTCTGTCCTCACTTTCCATGCCGAAGTAGGCAAAACGGTCGGCAAACATTGCCGTGACATATTCGCGGGAGATATCGCCCTGCAAAAACTGTTTCTTGGTATAGGTACCTCCGGTGACATTCTGATCGGAGAAAAGCAGATCCAGAAGCGCATCGGGCGTCATGGCGGAGGAAGCGTCCGACTCCGCCGCGTAGATCAGGTCGAATTGATCGGAGGCCAGCCCTCCCTCGGCGGATTCCATCATGTAGTCGGTGAAGGCCGCCGCCGAAACAAAGAGGACGATGCTCATAAAGAGACTGACGACGGTGGTTCTGTATTTTTTCCGGTTGCGCTTATAGTGCTTGCCGGCAAGGACGCCGGGGAGTCCGAACAGCCTGTAGGCGAGCTTCGAGGTCCGGACGGGTCTGCCGCTTACCTTGATGTCCATGCTCTGGCGGATCGCCTCCACGGCGGAAACTCTGGTTGCCCTTTTTGAGGGAATCCATGCCGAGATCAGAACCGTGACAAGTGCAATGACCGCAGCAATGACGACAGCCTGCCACGAAACACAGAGCCGCATGGGAATGTCCACACGGACAATGGAGAAAAATTTATCTCCGATCAGGAGGAGCGTTATGCCGATACCGCCGATGCCCACCAGAATGCCCAGCGGGATGCCGACAATGCTGACCGCCAGCGCCTCAAACAGCACCATTCTTCGAAGCTGCTTTTTTGTGGCGCCCACCGAGGACAGCAGGCCGAATTGCCTTGTCCGCTCCGAAACAGAAATGGAAAATGCGTTATAGATGAGCGATACAGAGCCGAACACGATCAGCGCGATGATGATGGCGGCAAGACTGTAAAACGCGGTAAGGAAGGAATCGAACGGAGCCGTGCCGGAATACAGCAGGACCTTTGTATTGTAGGCATAGCCATACTCTTGCGTATAGCCCATTTCCTTCATGAAGTCATACACCCCGGCGGGCTTGTGCAGCTTGAAATAACAATGAATCGAAGACTGATCGGCGGATTTGGGATCCGCTGCCGTAAGTGCTGTGTACCCGGGCGCGGAATAGTCCTCAAAGGTAGGTCTTTCATAGATACCGACCACCGTATAAGTTCTCGGTTCGGTGTTTTCGAGCCTTTCGCCGCTCATAACCTCCACTTGCGTTTCGCTGTCATAGGTGTATACGGGCGTGTCCTGTCCCAGCCTCCGCCCGTCAAGTGTCCTGTCCCCCACGTCAAGCGTGACGGTGTCGCCGAGCTTATAATTCACCTTGCCGTTTGATGTCAGGTGCTCCGGCAGAATAATTTCCGTGGAGTCCTTCGGCAGCGTACCTAAAATGAGATGCACCGGCATTGTCTTAAAATATCCGGACGCCACATCGCCGCCAAGCACATACAGATAGGGCTTGCGCTCGTTGGCGCTGTCGATCTTCGCGTAACCCAGAACCTGCGCGTAGGCTGCGGAGGAAACCCTGTCGGAATCGCGGATGTCCTCATAGTCCTTATATGCGGCGTCATAAACCGCTCCGTACCAGTCCCCGTCGATGTGGATCGCACAACGCAGCACGAAATTCTGCATACTGGAGACAAGGGTCGTGGACGCGCAGATCATCGCCGCCGAGAGCATAATGCCGATGATCGTGACGATGGTTCTCGTCCTGTTTTTCTTCAGGCTCTCTAAGGTTACCTTGTTGAAAACATTCATCTGCGGATCACCTCGTCTCTGGTGATTTTCCCGTCCTCAATGGAAAGGATTCGATCCGCCTGCAGTGCGATGCTCTCGTCGTGGGTGATGACAATAAGGGTCTGCCCGTATTTTTCGTTGGAAACCTTCAGCAGTTCCACGATCTCCCGGCTGCTTTTGGAGTCAAGATTTCCGGTGGGCTCGTCGGCAAGCACCACCGCAGGCGCATTCATCAGAGCCCGACCGATGGACACCCGCTGCTGCTGGCCGCCGGAGAGCTGGTTCGGCAGGTGGTTCTCCCGGCCGGTAAGCTTCAGGGTGGCCATCAGCTCAGCCAGTCGATTTTGATTGACCTTCTGCCCGTCCATCAGGACAGGGAGAGTGATGTTTTCCGTTACATTGAGCACCGGAATGAGATTGTAAAACTGATAGATCAGTCCCACCTGACGGCGGCGGAAGATGGCAAGCTGTTCCTCGTTCTGCGCATACACATCCTTGCCGTCCATAAATACCTTGCCGCCTGTAGGCCGGTCTACGCCGCCGAGGATGTGAAGCAGTGTGGATTTGCCCGAGCCGGAGGGGCCGATCACGGCGACAAACTCTCCCTTCTCCACCGAAAAGGAAACGCCGTCCAGTGCCCGCACCTCGTTCTCGCCCTTGCCATATACCTTTGTCAGGTTTTCCACTCTCAAAATCTCCATATCGGGATACTCCTTTCGCTTTTTACACCCTCATTCTATTTTGTCAAGGTGACACAGCGGTGACTCTCGGGTGACGGATCCGTCACTTAGTAAAAAAGGGAGCCGCCGGTCAGACGGTTCCCTTATAAAATCGGATGGTGAACATGGCTCCTGCGGGCTTGCGGTTCTCTGCCTTTACGGTTCCACCCTGACCGGCTATGATCATGCGTGATAAGGCAAGCCCGATCCCAAAGCTTTTACCGTCGGAATCCTTGCCCTTATAGAAGCGCTCAAAGATGTGGGGCAGATCCTCCGGAGAAATGCCCGTGCCGTTGTCCTTAATTATAATTTCGGAATACAGGGCGTTTTCGGTTGCGTCGATCTCAATCCTGCCGCCCTCGGGGGTGTGTTCCATGCAGTTCTTCACAATATTGCCGATGGCTTCGCAGGTCCACGAGAGATCTCCCCGGAAAGCTCCGTCCGCATGGATGAGCAGTTCCTGCTCGCGCAGCTCCACGGGAATGAGCAGGGTCACACAGGACTTTTTGAGCAGTTCCTCCAGACTGACCTGCTCCTGCTTGAACTGCACCGTGCCGGCGTCCAGCCGTGAGATCTTCAGAAGTGTGGTGATCAGCCAGTCAATGCGGGAGAGCAGCTCGTAGAGCTCATGGATAAGCTGCTGCCTGCGCGCGTCGGTCAGCTTCGGCTCCGACAGCAGTCCAATCAGCAGATTGATAGAGGTCAGGGGCGTGCGGATCTGGTGAGAGATGTCCGCGATGGAATCGGCAAGATATGCCTTTTCCCTTGTCAGCGTTTGCTGCTGCTCACGCAGGCGTATGGTCATCTTATAGATCTCACTGTGGAGGATGCTCAGCTCACCCTCTGAATAGCTGTCAAAATCGATCGAACTGTCGCCGTGCAGAACCTGATTGATATCATCCGCAAGGGAAGAAATCCTCTGATACCTCTTATAAGTGCTGATGCAGAAGACCAGCATGAGGAGCAGAGAAAGCCCTGCGGCTGTCAGCCCGGCGCGAATGTCGAAGAAAAAGCAGACGGCGCAGGCGGCTGCGGAGAGCAGCAGCTGCCACAGCAGTGCCTTTCGTACCTCTTTGTTTTTCAGCAGCTTGATCATGCGTCCACCTTATATCCTGTCCCGCGAACCGTCAGAATGATCTTCGGGTCGGCAGGGTCGTCCTCAATCTTCTCCCGCAGCCGCTTGATGTACACCGTCAGCGTATTGTCATTGACATACTCGCCGGCAACATCCCAGATGGCGTCAAGAAGCCTCTCACGGGTAAGCACGATTCCCCGATTGTTGATGAAAAACAGCAGAAGCCGGTATTCCAGTGCTGAGAGGAACAGGTCCCTGCTGTTCTTCACCGCCGTGCCCTTTTCGGTGTCCACCACCACATCACCGAGCTTCACCGTTTTGCCCATGCTGCCGGTGAGTCGGAGCACATTTCGGATGCGGGAGATAAGCTCTCGTGGGCGAAACGGCTTTGGAATGTAATCGTCGGCGCCCAGGTCGAAGCCCGTAACGGTGCTGAACTCGTCGCCTGACGCGGTAAGGAAAATAACGGGGATATCAAACTCGGCCTTGATCGCTCTGCACGCCGCGAAGCCGTTGCCCTCCGCCAGAGATACATCCAGCAGCACCAGGTCCGCCTTTTCCTCCGCAAGCAGCTTCATGGCCGCCGCCTGCCCGGATACACTTCGCACAAGATACCCTTCGCTGTTCAGATATTCGCTCAAGCTCGCAACGATAGTTTTATCGTCTTCTACCAATAGTATCTTTATCATAGTCAGTCCTTTATTCTGATTGCCGCGGAATCACAACCACTTCCCGATAAAGCCATATTCCACACGGTTTCCATCGTCCCATTCTGCAATCACACGGTAAACAAAGCTGCCGCTTTTCAGATCGAACGCATATCCTCCGTCATACGGAAGAATTTCTGTGATTGTCTCAACCTCACCGCCGTTTTGGGGGACGCATTGTATCCGCACTGTATCCGGCTGCACCTCGAAATATAACCAGATTTCGTTTGACTTTCTGTGGGAAATCAGTCCTGCTCTGACTGCCGTTATCTCCGGCAGAGAGGACTCTTCGCCGATCTCATACCCACATCCAATGATGGAGCTCATGGTTCCATCCTCATTCGGTTCCGGGGCCTGCCAGTAGTAGGCGCAGGGGGAAGCCGTGATTTCATCTGTTTCACCCATTGCCCCAGACATGGCATTCACCTGAAGCTCCGGTATGGTGATTGGGTCGGAGGACTGTGTCTCCTTATACGGCAGATGCATTTTTACTTCAAACTCTACCCAGTTTGCCATCGGCTCGGAATACTCCGTGCCCTCCTCGTACCGGAACTCCGTCTGCAAGCGGTATCGTTCCCCGGCTATCAGGTGATACGGAGCCGTCAGGTCATAGGAGAGCTCGTTATCCATGCCGCTGGGAAGGCTGTACTGGATAGCGGGATAATCAACCTGCCGTGCGGGCGTGACCTTTTGCCATACACCGTCTTTCATTTGATACAGCGCAAACGCCTGCCCGTAGGCAATCGTCTTGCCGGAATCGTTTTTCCAGCGCAGGTCGAGCCGGAGATTCACGCTCCCGCCGCCAATGCGCATAACCTCAAAGCCTACTCCCTCGGCATCGCTTCCCGCGTCAAGAATGCGAAGCAGCTCGTTCTGCGGAAATTGTGGCTCCGGCTGCTTCCCGCAGCGATAATATGTCACCGCCGCAAACGCACATGCGGCGATGGCAATCAGCGCAAGAACGACCACCCATATCACGGAAACCTTTCGTTTCATCATGGTGCACCTTCCTTTCTATTTTTCGTTGACTGCGTTATGGTCATACGCTGCCGCCTCCCTCCGCAGCTCGTTGGAACGCATGATCTTTTCGGACAGGCTGGCGAGGAAGCACTGGAGCAACTTGACACCGATGGCGGGATGCTCCTCCAGCAGAGCCTTCAACCGCCCTCTGGAGATGCACAGCAGCTCAGTGAACTCTGCCGCCGTCCCGCTGAGGCGGAATACACTGTGGGAAAGGCAATTTTCTCCCAGAAAGCTGCCCGGCGTGAGATACGCAATCTCCAGCGGCGCGGAGCGGCTGTTTGCTTCCCGGTTGGCAACAAGCCGCAGCTTGCCCTTGAGAACAAGACAGACCTCCTCATTGTAGTCGCCGCTGGTGAATACGGTCTCATGCTCGTAGTAGGTTTTTACATGGCAGTAATCAAAGAAAACCGCATGCTCTTGCTCAGTAAAAACAGAAAATATCGGCAGCTTCGCCAATGCAGCCAGAAGCTCCTCCCGGGTGAGCCTTCGGCGGTGCTCCTTGTCGAGATGAATCTCTGGTGCGGAAATATTGTGCCGCTCCAGCACGGCGCGGACGGCGTATCGCTCCTGCCGTACAAGACGGATGAGCTTTTCCCATTGTGCTTGGGTGTCCAGATAGGCTCGGAAGGCGTCAAAGGCGGGCGGGGCATTGTGCTTGGCAATATAGATGTTCCGCATGGCTTCCATAGCAGCATCAGGATCGTTATTTGCAAGGTACTGCGATGAGAGCATCATGCTGCTTCGATAGATCTTCTCGTCCAGATCCGGCTTGAGAAATTCCCCGGGATAGGGGTCAAAGTCCTCCGGACTGACATGGACAAGATTCCCAGTTTTGTGCTGAGACTGCATTTTGGCGCGCTGATATACAAAACGGTAAATATCCTCCCGCAGACGCTTCCACTGGGGGTGGGACTTGGGCTGAGGCAGATGCTTGATGGACAGGGTATTATCCAGAAAGAAGCTGAATCCGAAGATCCGACTGTTTATAAGATAATCCACATCCTCACCTCGGGTTACAAGGGGATCAAAGGGTACACACTCGAAAAGCTCTCTGTGCAGGATCATGGCGCCGCCGAAGGCAAAAGGTGTGCGCTTGAGCCGCGGCCCGCTGCCGATGATCTGGTCAAAGGCTCGCGCCTTGCAGCCGAAGCGGTCCCAATAGGTCATCCACGGCTCCGGACTCACATCATCGTAGTATTGGCCCTTGCTGTTTAGGTAGTAGCCGGCAACGCCGTGCACGATGTCTCCGTAAACTCTTCTGCCCAAAAATTCAAGTGAGCGCGGCACAAAGTCCGGCAGCTCGAAGACCTCATCATCGTCGATGAGCAAAGCAGCGTCCGCCGTCAGGGTAGAGGCGGCCAATAGGCATATATTGCGCACGTTTGAGTATCCGAACATGGACAGGAGCTGGACTCCCCGATCGTTCAGTCCGGCTTTTCTCAAGATTTCAGTTATCTCACGCAAATCTCCCGCAGTGAACAGGTATGTCTCCGCATTCAGCTGCGCCCGGACCACGATACGGAGCACCTGCTCATAGGCCGCCGTCTCTACCTCCGGGGTGGTCGGGCAAATCAGAATCACCAGCTTGAAGTCTTTTTCATGGAACTGCTTCATGCTGACTAAGGTGCGCTCCAGCGTTCCCTCCTGATCCACCGGAGTGGGATGGTCATAGACGGCGTCGCCCTCCTGCCAAGGGTCGCCTGTTTTGCGGCACCAGTAGGTGGGGATTATCATGGTTTTCCTCATACGGCTCGCCCTCCTTAGCTCGAAAAATCTCTTACAGCGCGTTGGTAGACCTGCTCCAGCTTTGCCACGAACTGTGCCTGCGCAAAATTGCTGCTGGCATAGTGTGCGATGATGTCACGCCGCTCCGGCTCTGTATGATGTCTCGTCAGTTCATTCAAAATCGCAGCGCAGAAAGAATCCTCGTCCTCCGGAGAGACCAATGTTCCCACTTGACTGTTAATAAACTCCGGCAGACCGCCTTCATTGGAGCCGACAACAGGCAGTCCGCAGGCCATCGCCTCCAAGGCAACAAGGCCGAATGGCTCACGGCGGGAGGGCATTACAAAAACATCCGCCGCGTTGTAGAGCCGCCGCAGCTCGTCCTGCTTCTGGTTGCCAAGGAAGAAGGTGTTCCTCAGACCAAGCTGCTTGTGCAGCTCTGATAATCGCTCCCGTTCCTCGCCGTCACCGGCAATCAGTGTGATGAACTCCCGATCCGCCAGCCACTCATAGCGGCGCGCCGTACGCAGCAGCATATCCACGCCCTTAAATGCCGCCAGCTTCCCGACAAATAAGACAATGTACTCTCCGCGGTAGGGAAGACCAAGCGAGGAAAAAAGAGCGTCTTTATCCACATCTTCCCGATAGAAAATATCCTCATTGTAGCCGTTGGGCAGCAGCAGAAGCTTATCCGTCGCCATAGGAAGCTGCTCAATAGCAAGGTCCCGATTGTCTGCGGAGATGGCCAGTACTTTTATACTTCCCGCAACGGCCTCTTCGGCAAAGCTCTGAAAGGCAGGCCACTTTTTGCAGCCCATCAGCTCCGTCCCATGTATGGTTATGACCAGAGGAAGGTTACACAGGGAAGCCAGCCAAGAGAGACACCATGCGTGCTGTGCATGAATGATATCTGGGTGAAACTCTTGCAATGCCTGTCTCAAGGCAGCAGAGAAGGCTGTAAGATACCGTGTAAGCTGCCCGACACCTAAGTCCGCAAATGTAGTCCGGCTTTGGGGATGTGTGGTGAAGCAAGGAAAATTAAAGGGGAGCTCATCTCTCTGCACTTTATCCTTTGAAAACATCACCGGGTGCATTTGGATCCCGGGCAGCACAGGGAACGGCTGGTTTTCAGGAAAAATGACCGCAACCTCATGCCCACGCTTGCGCAGATGCAGCGCAATATTTTTGGTGTAGGTGCCGCTACCCGATCCTTCTAGCGGGAAATGATTGATCAGCAATACTTTCATCGTCTAAACCACCTTTCTGTTAACTCGGTCCATGCCTCCTTCGTCTTTTGATGCTGTTTCACCATATCCGGCAGCCACGCTTCCGCTGCGGACTGGATATCCGGAAGATATAAGAAGCGCCTGTCGTTTGTATAGCGGTACAGTGCTTTCGCTCCATCCGACAGTCTCCGGCCTCTCTCGAAAAACTCCGTGGGCGCATGCCCCGTCTTCCAGCGGAGAAACACATTGCGGCCGATCCAGCCCGTACAGGCATAGTAGAGCCTGTCCCGAACACTGCTGTCATTTTTGAGATTCGGAATCTTGGGGTAATCCCCATAAGTATCATGGAAGATAGGCGTTTGGATATCCAGACATTTGATCTGGCTTCGGGATGCCGCCAGTCCCACGAGCGTATCCTCACCTCTGGCGAGGAGCGGAGTCTTTTTGTAAAAATAGTAAGGCGAGAAAAACGGCGGCAGTGTCGTCAATGCGCTCATGCGGATGCCCATGTTTCCACCCAGAACCTTTGTGGTGGGCTGCAGCTCAGGTGTCCCTGCTTCCTGTACAATAAGCCCGCCGTGAACCTCGCTGCTCTGCCAAAACTCCGCCATATCCTCCTTGTGGAGACCCCATAGCAGGTCTGCCATTCCCTCAAAGGAAGCCGGAGGCAGGATGTTGTATCCGCTGTAATCACTGCTGGTGATGGTCGCCCCCAGAGACATCCCGTATAGATGCGCTCCGATAAAGTCTACCTCCTCAAACCCAACCTCTCCGTCAGGTGTTCGATGCAACACGCTAGGCTGCACATCCGAGTCCACAAAGATCAGGTAGTCCACGCCTGTGAACAGCGCTTCCATCAACACATGGTTCCGATTAAAGCCATAAGGAATCAGTCCGTGCGTATCAATCAACGGGCAGAACAAAAGCTGCTGAATGGATGAGAATCGGACGCCGAGCTGCTTCAAAATCATATGCGCTCTTTCGTAGTTCTGAAGCCGGATCAGAGAAACCTTCGCCTTGCGCTGCAATTCTTGAATCGCCTTCAGATCAGCCTCATGAGAGTATACGACAATCACGCGTTCAATCGGGTGGTCATACTTCTCGGCATTATCCAGAAATTCTGTCAGCGGATGCGCAGATATAAGATTCCGCACAATCATTCCGATGGCAATTTTCATTAAAAACCCTCCTTGCTCTATCCTGTACGGCCGCACATTCTCATTATCTCAAAGGAGCGAGAAAACACAGGCTTGAACGGAGCAGGAGGGCTCTTGCCGCCTTCTTTATTGATACAGAGGAGATTCTCTAAAGTGCCGTCCTATGCGCCCGTCGTTATTGTTTTCTGAAAACAACAAATGGACAAGGATAAGCACCCTGAATACACCGCCGTCTTTTCTATAGGCATCTCATGTTATGATACCGCCTACATCTCCTGCCTCCTTCGCACTGCCTGATCTCAATTGGTAAACAAAGAACCATCGTAAAAAGGTTCGTGTTTTTCCGTTATGACGAAAGATCTAAATTTCCCAATTCACTTCATGCCCTAAAAAAGAAAATCGCACAAGCAGACCTCTCGGTCTAGCTTATGCGCCGCTAATCCTAATTTGGTTTTGACAACTCCTACTGAGGAGGCTACACCAATATTGCATTCGCACAAAGCTAAACCGGATAAGATAAATGATAAACATGGCAGCAGCCTCCCTTCTATCAACGAATACTTTGGATTATTGTTATACTTTTCGTCAAAAAGCCCTTTTGCGCAACTCTTCTCTTTCGCCGCGGAGATTCTTGACAGGGGTTGCAATGGAATATGTGCTGAGATACGCAAGCGCCTCTCCATCTGGAACCGCCTCCGCGTCTGATCTTGTTTCTCCGCGTTTTCCGCGGCTGCTTCTACACGGCAATTTTAAGTCAGACGCTGTGCGGATACGCTTTTAAAACGCACATTTCTTCCTCTCCAAACAGAAGTGACAGTTTTATTATATGAAAAAGATGGCACATTTTCAAGAGGTTTTTGAGTTTATTACGGCTTGAGCTGATTGCTTCGATCTTTTTTCTCAGATGTTGCTCTGCCATACAGTGGTGTCTTCTCCGGCACAAGCGTTTTTCATCGGAGCACTCCTGCCAACACAAAACGGGCATCATCAAACTCATAGCTACAGGTAGAGAGCGTTAGAATGTGATCAGAGATATTAGGCACAATCTCGCTGGTGAAGCAGGAACGGTCAGCCGCATTCTGAAGCCAGACTTCAAATTCCGCTTCCGTAAAACCAATTTCCCACGCATCGTCCTGCGGTGCGGCAACATACCCCGCGAAGAACTCCACTTTATAGTTTTTGTCCGGTGTTATCAGCAGCGCGACCGGATGCTCATCAAAGAATTCCTGCTTTTTATATTTATCAAGGTCTGTAAACATTGTGCCGTTCTTCATATGATGTCCGTAAATAATGGAGTGCCGGTCGGCAAAGCTTGCGTCGTTTCGGAAATCCAGGAATATACAGCCGGATCCATTCCACTCGCCGCTGAACAGGTGCTTCAAATAATAGCTGTTATCCTCTCCCTGTACAATCGGATAGTTGATCTTCGTTCCTTCAATGTAGATCCATGCAACGATATCAGGGTTGGTCTCACTCAGTGCAGCAAAATCCACCTCAGGCCAAATCGTGTCGTCCTCATCAGGAAGTGTTTCTGCCCCGGCTGGCTTGTTGATAACAGGTGGCTGTGGTTCGGCAGTTTTCTGTGGAAGCGAAATCATGTGACTGATATCCTCGTAAGCAGCTTCACCAGCGTGATACTCGGATCTAATCGCCCATATCTTCCATGCAGAAAACGACATGACTGCGAGAAGAACGGCTGTGAGGCCGCCTAATAACAGTTTATTTTTCAGTTTCATGTTTTTCCTCCTGCTGCTTCACTAATCTGTAAAATGTGCTCCTCTTTAGGCCGAGCTGGCGCATTGCAGCAACTGCCGTAATCGTACCGGCCTTCCAGTCTGAATAGAATTGATTCCAGTTTGGCGGAAAGTCTATCATTGGGCGCCCCAAATGCTTCCCCGCCTCTTTTGCAATGGCGATCCCTTCAGACTGTCGCCGCTTTGTTGTGATACGCTCCTGTTCAGCAATACTCGCAAGCACTTCAATCAGAATGTTGTTTATCATCTCAAAAATCCAGTCCTGCTCATCAGGAAGCTCCACCATGGTAGTCGGGATGTCAAGGATTTTGATCCGAATGTGGTGCTCCCGGAAGTATTCCAGCTCTTTCTTGATGTCAATCTTTCTCCGACTGAGTCGATCCAGTGATTTAACAATCAGGGTATCTCCGTCGCGGAGAAAGTGATTCTTCAGCGACTGGTACCCCTCACGCTCCAAATCCTTGCCGCTTACCTTGTCCGTAATGATATCCCGCTCCTCCACGCCGGCATCCATGAGGGCCTTGAGTTGCCGATCCAGATGTTGTTCTCTCGTAGATACACGGGCATAGCCGTATGTCTTTTTCAACTTGTTTTCATCTCCTTTTCCGTTTCAAAAGCTCATGCCTTTTTCGGACATATCCCAAAATGACAAAATAACTTTTTCGGACACAGAATCATATCCCGATTGCCCAGCCATTGGCAACGCTGAAAAGGTAGACCTTTTCAGATACCCTATTACACGGAGGAGAGGATGGATGTACAGCAGCCCATTTTTTATAGCTGTGGATTTGTTAAAAACTGTTGAGGTGTGATGTATTTAAAAATCAAGCAGCAGGAGGCAGAATTTCATTAGAGGTTCTGCCTCCTATTAGCGATATATTCAACACCCCGGTACAGGAAACGAGAAAGGCCTTCCCACCCAATGGTTCTGCGCTGAATACAATCGAATACACCTATGCCTGCAAGAACTGTGAGCAAGAGAACGGCGAGACGGTTGTGGAGTGCGCATCCAGAGAACCCTCTGTGCTGCCAGGGAGCTTTGCATCCCCGTCTGCCATTGCCCATATTGCCACCCAGAAATATGTGATGTACTCTCCACTGTACCGACTGGAGCAATAATTTGAACGCATGGGCATGAAGTTGACCCGGCAGACCATGTCCAACTGGTTGCTCCATGCCTCTGAGAACTGGTTGAACCCCATTTACGATGTGCTGCGCCAACAGCTGCACCAGCATCAGGTGCTTCATGGGGGATGAGACTACAACTGCAGGTGCTGCGGGAGAAGAACAAATCCGCTGCCAGCAAGTCTTATATGTGGCTTTACCGCACCAGTGGAGACGCAGAGCATCCCATCGTGTTGTATGAGTATCAGCCCAACCGCAAGGCAGAACATGCAGAGAGGTTTCTGAAAGGGTTCTCTGGCTGGCTCCATGCGGATGGCTACCAGGGCTACCACAAGTTGCCCTCACAAATTCGAGTGGTGGGCTGCTGGGCTAATGCCAGACGAAAGTTTGACGAAGCGCTGAACACGGTGCCCAAGGAGCAGCGGCAGACCTCGAAACCGGCAGAGGCTCTGTGCTATTTTGCGAAACTGTTCCATATGGAACGGGAATTTGAAGAGTTGCCAGCAGAAGAACGATATGCTAAGCGTTTGGAACAGGAAAAACCTATTCTGGAGGCTTTGTTGGCATGGGCAAATGACTTGAAAGACAAGACGGCATCCAAATCAGTCCTTGGAAAGGCGTTGCATTACTTGATAGAGCAGTGGCCATACCTGATCCGATGCCTGGAGGATGGCAGACTGGAACTCTCCAACAATCGTGCCGAACGCAGCATAAAGCCTTTTGTGATGGGCCGGAAGAATTGGCTGTTTGCCAATACCCCAGCTGGAGCCCAGTCCAGTGCGGTGATTTACAGCTTGATCGAAACAGCCAAGGAAAACAGTTTGGATCCCTACCGATACCTGCTTTGGGTACTGAGCCATGCGCCAGGCCTGGTCCAAAGCGAGATCGAATGGGCTTAAAAGCTAACGCCTGCCTGCGCACCCGCCAAATGCAGAATCCCTAAATAAGTTTACCTCCATCGGGAAACCCTGGTTCCCCGATGGAGGTTTTTCTATACGCGGCTAAATTTGACTGTTACGACAAAACAGATACGCTGTATTTTATAATCGGCACATTGGTTTTTACTCTTTTTCTTCTGTAAAATGAAACCACCATAAAAAACGCAGGAGGAAAACACGATGGGAAAATCATTGTTTGAACAGATGGGTGGTACATACACTCAGGTAGGAGATTATATGCTACCAGATCTAACAATTCCAGGAGAAGAACAGAGACCTATCGGAATATGAGGACAGCGGCACGCAAGATACTTAAAGCAAAATCAAAAAGTTCTGTATATGAGTTCACTGACAAACGGCAAACTGAATAACTACCTCTCCGATATTGACCAACAGGCAGAAGATATGTTTATTCGGCTTGTAAAAGAAATGCCACAAAAGCAAGGCATAACCTAACGATTAAAGGCAACTGAGCAAATGTCATGGAGGCGAAAAATGAATGTTATTCGCAATTCTGCTATGGAATATAATCTTTTATTAAGCTTTTGAACGCTAACATTTGTTTGAGTTTTCAAATGTATTTTGGTATAATGCATATATACATCAACCCGAAAGATCAGGGTGATAGTGAGGGTGCAATTATGGCTGTAAGCTACAAAAAACTATGGAAACTACTCATCGACCGGGATTTGAAGAAGAAGGATCTCGAAACGATGGCACAGGTGAGCCATTACACAATGAACAAACTTACCCATGGTGACAATGTCACCACAGATGTGCTAGGGCGGATCTACAAAGCTCTTGACTGCTCGTTGAATGACATTATGGAGTTTGTCGATGAGTAAAAGTCCGCATTGATGGTAAACACTGAAACGGAGGCAAGAAAATGTACATTGCCCAACTGACAATTCAAGGGTATAAGAACACACGCGAAAAATCTACAATTCAGTTTAATAAAGGACTAAATGTTCTGCTCGGAGAAAACGGCTGCGGGAAAACTGCCGTCATAAATGCTCTTCGTCTCCTCTTTCGCGAACCAGAATCAAATTATGCTTGCTCTCTGGACGATTTCTATTGCTCATTGGACAGGTCTTATGCTGCAGATACAATTGAGATCGATGCCTTGTTGACCGGGTTAACCGAAGACGAGAAAATCACTTTTTTGTCTTGGTGTAACGCCGACTTTAATGCACACCTACATCTTCGTATTACGGAGAACCTAACAAAGCCCGGTGCAATGAAACGAAAATACTGGGGTGGAGAATCGACAGCCAGTATTTTTGAAGAAGATACTTTTGATAGGGTTGAATGCATTTACCTTCCGCCATTGCGCGATGCAGAGGCTAAACTTTCTGCTGGCAGACGCTCCAGACTGGCGTGGCTTCTAAAAAAGAAATACGGAGACAACGCAGGATCTCTCGTTGATAGCATTGCCGAATTTAACAACAATATCGTGCAAAATAAGGATGATAAGTACACTGAGATTCAAGATGTAAAGACCTCGATTAACGGAAAAATTGTGGAGGCATTAGGCGAGAAACTTGGTCAGAGTATAAATCTCCAATTCTCTGAGACAACCTTTAATCGGATTATAGAAAATATCCGCATGGTTTTCTTTCCGCATACCGGGGAAACGGATATTGCGAAGTTTAGAGATTTGGCTACTAACAGCCTGGGGTATAACAACCTGCTCTATATTGCTACGGTATTTGCCGAACTTGAATTGATTAAGGATTCTGACATCTTTACGATCCTTCTCATTGAAGAGCCAGAGGCCCATCTTCATCCGCAGTTGCAGGTAAAGTTTATCAAATATCTTGAAGCACTGGTCTCTACACTTCCCAATGCACAAGTGATAGTTTCTACGCATTCGCCGGTACTGGCATCTTCCGTAAAGATAGACAAGTTGATTCATTTGGTGGGAAAAGAAAAACAGATTGTCTCCACAATGATAGGACAGAAGAAATTTGCTGATACGAATGCGGAAAAATATATTAACCGATGGCTGGATGTTACTAAGTCCACCATGCTTTTCTCACGAGGAATTATATTGGTCGAGGGAATTGCAGAAGCTCTCGTGTTGCCAAAGCTCGCAGAGATCGTTCTAAAAAAATATAACCAGGGACAAGAGAAACCCCTGCGATTAGCCTCTACACTTGATAAGATGGGCGTTTCTGTAATCAACATCAATGGCATCAACTTTCAGTACTTCATGAAGTTGTTCGGCAATTTTCAGGGGTCTTCCGGCCCTGATATCCCAATATTCTGTTCCGGCTTGACAGATAGGGATCCCGGCAAAGATGATTCTGACAATGTTATCTATCCTGAGAAAGATACGGAGGTGGAAAGTAAGAACCCAGTTGTTTCCATAAAAGATGAAATTGACAGTAATACATGGACAAGGCTTTTTGTGTCACCGTTGAAAACTTTTGAGTATGATCTCGCTACATACAACCCCAAGCTTTTGGCAACTGTTTTAAAGTCTATCTGGCCTACTCCTAATGGAACTGTCTGTACCAAACTTGATAAAATTATTGCTAAAGAGAATAGCTACAGTGATATGTCGCTCCTGGCAAAACATGCAAAATATATTTATGAACACATAGAAAGCGATGAGATCGGAAAAGGTGTCTTTGCCTATGCTTTGGCTGAAAAAATCACGGATGATTTTATAGTACCAAACTATATCTCTAATGCCGTTCTTTGGGCTTGTGGAGGAAAGTCATTGTGACAAGGGACGAAAAAATTGAAAAACTTACCGAGGTACTATCTGTAGATAAGGTATTTACCCAACAAGCAAAAGAACGAATAGAGGAGAAAACTGACGAGCAGCTAGACTATATCCTCTCTCCGATAGATCAGTGCATCTATTTAGAGGCTTGTGCGGGAAGCGGAAAAACTGAAGTATTAGGGCTTAAAGCGGCTTATGAGATTTGCAAATGGCAATCTAGTCAAACCGGAATCGCCGTTTTAACTTTTACAAACGAAGCGACCGCAACTATCGCGAATCGGGTTGCATCGTTTTATGGTAAGCCTATTTCCTCCAATCACTTTATCGGTACATTTTCAAGCTTTGCTCATGGGTATATTGCGCAGCGCTTTGGTTATAAGTTTTATCATATACCAGAAGATAAAGCAGATAAATCGTTTCGGGTTGTAGACTCTGATATAAGCCCATACAGTAATCAATGGCTTGAAAACTACAAGCTAAACTTTCCCTTCCCCAAACAAGCAATCTACGCTAGTCAGCTCTATTATAAGGCTAGCTGTAAAGATTGGTTTGTCGGGCAAGGAGAGTCTGCAAATAGTCTTACTGAGCTGTACAACTCGGCAGAATGTCAACAATATATCATAGAGATTCGGCAGCGCAAAAATGCATCCTATTTGTTTCAGTTCAATTATTTGAAAAAACAGATAAAAGAGTGCAAATTAAAGTTCTGGCATGATGGTTTTGCTAATTTTGATGATATGAATCTGATTGCTCACAGATGCCTTCGTGACGAAACAATTTGCCACTATATTTCTCGTAAGTTTCCTGTAATCCTGATTGACGAGTGTCAAGATCTATCAGTAAGCGAATTGAGGATTCTTTCCTTCCTGATTAGAGCTCGTACAACTGTTCATTACATAGGTGATTTGCATCAAGCGATATATTCATTCAAAGATTCTTATCCAGAACAGCTTCTGGAACATCTCACATTCCACCGTTTTGAAACGATGCATCTAAGCCAGAACTTTAGAAGCACGCAGAAAATCGTTGATTTCTCTCGAAAGATGGGTGGGATAGGCTACTCGATCTCAGGTTCCGTAGAGAGCAAATGTGGCGATTATAATTGTTGCTATGTGGAGTATGATGATGACGAGAAAGATGCAATTATAGCTTTTACTGATACGCTCAATAGATTTGACATACCAACCAAAGATGCTGTCGTCCTTGTTAGGACACAAACTGCAAAGCAAAAGCTAAGTCACGGCCCTTCGAATGACCACAAAACTCATCCCATTATAAACGCCATCCAGCTATGGCAACAAAATGAGCCTGTAGCGCGGCAAACAGCTCTAAGTCTGCTTGCATATCAACTGCAGAGATGGATTGGGTTTCATGGAAAAAGCAATAACTACTATTACTCAGATGAGGTGTGCACGAACGCGGTGTCTTGGAGATTGTTGCTTAAAAGTATTCTGGTTGAACTATGCTCCGATTCTGTGATGATAAATATGGACGAGTTGACTTACGGCTCATGGTATTCGAAAAACAAAGAGAGAGTTATTAGTATCATCGCACATCATCTTAACACCATAGGGCAAAACATACCTGAGATAACAATCCGAACCCCTAAAGGGACTGCAAAGCTGCCAATTTATCCTGTAAAATTGACCGAGGATGAGCAACTGCGTGTGGAGACTATCCATTCAGTTAAGGGTGGCACATTTGATGCAGTATTGCTATTATCTTCACCGGATGGCCGAGGGAAAACAGGGTTTTGGGAGAACTGGTTAAAATCTAGTGAGGAATCAGGTAGAATAGGCTATGTTGCTAGTACACGTCCACGCTATTTATTGTGTTGGGGTGTTAGTAATCTTTCGGATGATCAAAGGCGAGAATTGGAGGGTATGGGTTTTATAAAGCTCGACAAATAATGGACCTATACTGGAAGCACCTGGCTGTTTGGAGAGTTTCAATGGGCTGAAAAGCTAACACCTGCCTGTGCTCCTGCCGAGTGCAGAACCCCTAAATATATTTACCGCCATTGGGAAGACAATGTGGTTTCCCAATGGCGGTTTTTGTATCCAGAAAACCCCGCCATAGTGGCGTGGTTCAAAAGAGCTTAAGCGGTGAACAATATAGCCTAATGCACTAAACTGCGGCGAAAATAGGCAGAAATAATAGGGGGTAAATATGCCCCGACCATATACATCTGCTGCTCAGTATACAGCCGAGGCTAAGAGTATAGGATTTATGAGCTGCTTAAAGGAAAGCGGGGGGGATGTTTATTCTATGCCTGGATAGATTTGACGGTTACGCAATATCAATCTGAAATTTCTTGCAATGCTTCGATTACGATAAAAGCAGTACCTCGGATACTTAAGCGTCCGGGGTACTGCTTATAGTTTATCCATTATCAAGAGGTATTCAATGCCCGTTGCCTCATCGTATACGCACAAAGAAACATTTGTGTATGCGCTCGTTCCGGGGTTTCGATCCACCATTTTCCAGTAACCGTCCGCAATCGAGGGCAGCTCCACATAGGTGGAAAGGCTCTCCAGAAAGTGCTCAGCCTCTTTGGAGAAGGGGATGCGTTCCCATTGCAGGAACGCCTGACGCACGTCCTCCCCAACGGTCAGCTTATATAGTGCTATTCCCTCATAAGGAAATCCTTCGTAGTTATTGAAGGGTTCCTCAAGCACACAGTCTTTCTTATCAATGTTCAAGCCAAAATCCCGAATAAACTGCGCCTTGGGATCGCCAAGGTGATTTGACCCACACGACACCAGAAGAATTCCGATACACACGAGGGCCATAACGCATAGCGGCTTTTTCATGATTTACTCCTTGTATATCACTCCTTAATAGTATAGCAGTAGCAACACCGTTGTGGCAAGCAACGCAAAGTAACATTCGTGCATTTGCCCCGTTTTTGCTCAATGGCAAAAGGTATTCACTGTTCCTCGCTGGGCCTTGTGCCCACCTCCACGACGTTATCACAGCAGCTCTCGATCAGTTCCCTGTCGTGGGTGATCACGAGAATGGTTCTGCCGTTCCGCGCTTCGCTTCTCAGCCTTTCTGCGATCAGGCGCATGTTCCGCCCGTCAAGGCCGCTGGTGGGCTCGTCAAGGATCAGTATCCTGCGGCCGGAAAAGATGGCGCAGGCGATGGCAAGGCGCTGCTTCTGCCCGCCGGACAGGGTGGACGGGTGCGCATCCCTGTACTCGTAAAGCCCAAATTCTTTCAGCAAATGTCTGGCACGGTCTTTGTGTTCTCCCGTCAATCCGGTATTCAGCAGCAGTTCCTCCGCCACGCTTGCCGTGAAGAACTGCGTTGACGTGTCGTTGCCGCAGTAATAGATCTCCCTGCGCCGGACTGCCG
>ERZ791569.488-NODE-488-length-24094-cov-6.533550_pt1 | contig 24094 bp, 17 predicted proteins | sample MGYA00509973_ERZ791569 | MGnify/ENA primary metagenome ERZ791569 (study PRJEB30046, sample SAMN00791902) | human gut metagenome | study: EMG produced TPA metagenomics assembly of the A metagenome-wide association study of gut microbiota in type 2...
CTGCGGAGGCGACCAAAGGGCTTTCCGATCGCCCTTTGGAAACCTTCGGCGCCGCAACTTTTGGGGTTGTCCGCTGCTTGATTTTATCGTAGCAGGGGAAAAACGCAACTGTGGGCGTGAATCCTGCCATCATTGCCTTGTTATGGGGCAGCCCCCCACGCTGACGGATGCAAAAATCACCCGAATTGTGACCAAAAGATGAAAAATCCGCGCAAAATGGTCATAATGCTTGCGCGGGAATAGGTTTCTGTGATACAATGCAGGATAGGACGGTGCTGCATCGTTCTATTTGTCGAAAGGGAAACGGATGGCGAAAATCCGCCTGACCGTCCTGCGCCGCGGCGGGGATGAATATCCTCCTGACCGCAGAAAGGATTACCATGCAGTCTTATCAGCCCGAAAAACGGCAGCGTCGCGCAGAGCCGAAGCAGATGCCGCCCGCTGTGAAATATCGTAAGAAGAAACGCCGTGTGCTGAATGTCCTCGTCTGCGCCGTGCTGATTGCGCTGGTGGCAATTGTGGTCATCGTCAGCCCGAAAAAGCCGGTGCAGAAGGCGTATTATTCCGCGGGGTCGCAGGATAATCTGGTGCATTCCACAGGCGGCGCGCTGAGTGATTATGAGGGACTGGTTTTCAGCGAGGTTATGGCGGCGAATAGAACCGCGATGCCGGACGAAAACGGCAATTACCCCGACTGGCTGGAAATCTGGAACAGCTCCGACCACGCCATCAACCTCAAGGACGTCGGACTTTCCAACAAGGGCACGTCGATTAAGTTCCTGTTCCCGGATATGGAGCTGGCGGCGGGCGAGCGCGTGATTGTGCTGTGCGACAAGAAAAATCAGGCGATTGCGGGAAAGCCGATGCACGCAAAGTTCTCCATTTCCTCCAATGGCGAGGAACTGTACATCTATGACCCGAACGCTTACCTCATCGACTCGGTGAAAACCCCGATTCTGGGGGTGGACGAGAGCTATGCGCGCCTGCCGGATGGCAGCTGGGGCACAACAAACGAGTACAGCCCCGGCTACGAGAACACGACGAGCGGACATCAGGAATACCGCGCGGCGACGCTGGTAACCGACGGCGCGGTCATCATCAATGAGGTCTGCCCGGATCCGCTGACCGGCTACACCGATGCAAGCGGCAACGTCTGCGACTGGGTGGAATTGTACAACACGACCAATCAGGTCATTTCGCTGGATAATTACGCGCTGAGCGACAACGAAAGCAAGCCGCTTCAGTGGCGCTTCCCGGAAGGCGCGACGATTCAGCCGCACGGGTACTATCTGGTCTACTGCAACGGCGACGAGACCCCCAACACCGACCCGAATGCCGTGCCGCACGCGAACTTCCGCCTCAGCGCGGAGCACGATAATGTGGTGCTGTCGGACAGCCGCGGACGGCTTGTTGACCGCGTGACGCTGGATAACGTGCCGAAGGATGCGTCCTACGCGCGCAACGAAAACGGCGTGTTCATCATCACGCAGAACCCGACGCCCGGTCTGCCGAATACGCAGGAGGGAGCGAGCAGGATGGATTCCATCCTCCGCTCCCTCAACCCAACAGGCGTGTATGTAACCGAAGTTATGGCGTCCAATGATACGGCGGTCAAGGCTCCCTCCGGCGGCTACACTGACTGGGTGGAAATCTACAACTCCTCCAATCAGGCGGTCGATTTGTCCGGCTACGGGCTGTCCGACAATATTGGACGCGCACGAAAATGGCAGTTTCCACAGGGAACGACCATCAATCCGGGTGAGTACAAGGTCATCTGGTGCGACGGCGATACGTCTCTGAGCAACGCTGGCGAACTGCACACCTCCTTCAAGCTGAGAAAGAGCGGCGGCGAGGTGTTGGTGCTGGCGGATCCGACGGGAAAAATACTGGACAAAGTGGTGCTGCCGGAGATTCCAACAAATGTGTCCTACGGCCGGAGCATCGGGCGCGAGGGCTTTTTTTATTACGACATGGCAACTGCGGGCGCGCAGAACGGCAATGACACGTTCCTGGGCTATGCCGATGCGCCGGAACTGACCCTCCAGCCCGGCAAGCATTACGGAACGGTCACGGCGGGCTTCACGATTCCCGCGAACACAACTGTCTACTATACCACCGACGGTTCTACCCCCACGCAGGACAGGGGCTACCTGTACACGGGGCAGGATATTACCTTTACCCACACCACGACGCTCCGTGCCCGCGCGTTCCCGGCGAACCCGCTGTATAAGGCGAGTACCGTGACGACCGGGACGTATCTGATGGAAACGTACTACACAACGCCGATTGTCTGCATCACCGTTGACCCGGATGAACTCTGGAATGAAGCGAACGGTATGCTTGCGGTAGGCCCGAACATCGACAAGTCCGGCGGCATTCCCTTCAAGAACACCATCTATCGGAAGTACGGCAAAACGCCGCGCGAAGGCTACATGGAGTATTACGACGTAGACGGCACGCAGCTGATCAGCCAAGGCGTCGCCATCGGTCTCATTGGCAACTACTCGCTGGATATGCCGCAGAAATCCATGAAGCTGCGCGCCAAGTCCCTCTATGGCAGCAAGACGTTCGCCGCCGCACTCTTCGATGACCGCCCCTACACGGAGTATAAGTCGCTCGTCTTGCGCAATTCCGGCAACGACGCCATGTCCACGCGCCTGCTGGACGGCTTCCAGTCGCGTCTGCTTGACGCGTATGGAACGCAGGTGATTCATCAGGCGTGGAAGCCCGTAACGGTTTTCCTCAACGGGAAGTACTGGGGTCATATGAACCTGCGCGAACGTGTTGACCGCTTCTTCATCGCGCAGTTTGAGGGGCTTTCGCTTGATCAGGCGGATGAAATGGACATCCTCGAAGCAAACGGCTCGGTCAACTTCGGCTCGAACAAGGCATACCGCGCGATGCTGAAGAAAATCAAGGCGGGCAGCCCGGCGACAAATCCGGATGATTTGCAGTACATCCTTGACAACGTGGATGTGGACAACTTGTTTGAATACATGGCGCTGGAAATGTTCGTGGGCAACTCCGACATCGGCAACATCCGCTACTACCGTCTGCATCAGGAAGGCAGCAAGTGGAAGTGGATTTGGTATGATGCGGACTACGGGCTGTACAGCTCCAAGTTCAACAGCCCGTGGAGCTACCTAAAGGTCAAGGGCATGGGCGAACAGAAAATCGACAACACGATTTTCCTGAAATTGCTGGAACATCCCGACTACAAGCGCAAGTTCCTCGAAAAGCTGGCGGATGTGTACAAGACCTTCACGACGGAGTACATGACGCAGGTGCTGGACGGCGTGCTGGCGGAGATTCAGCCGGAGATGAAGAACCACTGGGAACGCTGGGGTGAGCTGAACGACAAGGCAGTGACCAGCGAAGTGCCGACGACGATTGACGGCGCGTACACCTACTGGGAGAGCCGCGTGAATCGACTGTACAACACTTTGAAGGTGCGCCCGCATCGCCTGTGGGATTTCATCAAGGATGAGTTCAAGCTGACAAAGGCGGAGATGGAGGAGCTGTTCGGCCCGCAGCCGGATTATCCGGATGACGCGGTGCTCTAATCCGCAGGGGTTTCGCGCCTGAGGGCGCGAGGAGGGGGCTTTCCGATCGCCCCCTCCACCCCTTCGGCACCGCAACTTTTGGGGTTATCCATAGTTGTGCTAATCCATTCCCGGATAAACACGCGCATACTGCATGAAAGCGTCACCAACTGAATCGCGCGAAAGGGTCAAGGGACGAAGTCCCTTGCGGAGTCCAGAGGCAGCGCCTCTGGTGAAACGAGGTGAATCAAAGAATGTTGATTGCTTGTGAAGATAAGAAAATGGAACTCGAACAGGGCATGACCGTTGAACAGTGCCTGATAAAGCTTGGTGTCAGCCGCGAAGGCGTGCTGGCCGTCCAGCAGGGCGGACGTGTGCTGGAAATGAACGCGCCCGTCACCCAGCCGGGGCTGCTCTACCTGCTCACCATGCACACGGAGGAAGGTCGGCGCATCTATGAGCGCTCGGTGCGCTTCCTTCTGCTTGCGGCGACGAACCGCGTCCTGCCCGGTCAGCGCGTCCGCATTGAGTATAGCGTCAGCGGTGGCGTCCTGCTGCGAATGCCCGGTCACGCCATCACGGAGGAGGAGACGCGCGCCATCGCCCGGCAGATGCACGCTCTCGCGGCGCAGAATCTGCCATTTGAGAAGAAAGAATGGACGCTCGACGACGCCATTGCCTACTTCGACGCGCAGGGACAGGCGGATAAAGTCGCGCTGCTCTCCCGCCGCACAACGCCGTTCTTCCATATGTACGGGCTGGACGGTATGTGGGAGTACTTCTATGGCGCAATGGCGACACGCACGGGCATGACGCAGGTCTTTGAACTCACTTGGCTGCCCGACCGCGGCATCGTCCTGCGTCTGCCGGCAGCCAATCACCCAGAGAAAGCTGCGCCGTATGTGCATCGCGCGGGGCATCTGGCAGTGTTTGACCAATCGACGAGGTGGTGCGCGCTGCTGGGCGTCAACAACGCCGCCGACGTCGCGGAGATGATGGAGGGACACCGCTTCCGCCACTTCATCCGCCTGAATGAAGCGCTGCACGACAAGGCGATTGCCGACATTGCGGCGGATATTGCCATCCAGCACAAGAAAATCGTGCTGGTTGCCGGGCCATCTTCGTCCGGCAAGACGACGTTCGCCCAGCGATTGGCACTCCACCTGAACGTCATCGGACTTCAGCCGCTGGTGATTTCGCTGGATAACTACTATCTTGACCGCGACAGCATCCCGCTGCAAGAGGACGGCACGCTCGACCTCGAAGCCATCAGCACGCTGGATGTGCCGCTCTTCCGCCAGCATTTGGCGGAATTGCTGGATGGGCGCGAGGTCCTGCTGCCAACGTTCTCCTTCAAACTCGGCAAGCGCAATCCGGGCGGCACGCCAGTTCGCCTGCGGGAAGGGCAAGTGATGGTTATCGAGGGCATCCACGGGCTGAATCCGGCGCTGTCCGAGGGGCTGCACACGGAAGCCATCTACCGCGTGTTCGTCAGCGCCCTGACATGCTTGAACCTTGACGACCACAACCGCATCCGCACGACGGATGTCCGCCTGCTGCGCCGCATTGTGCGCGACATGCAGTTCCGCGCGACGCCGCCGAACAACACGCTTTCGATGTGGCCCAGTGTCCGCCACGGCGAAGAAACGTGGATTTTCCCCTACCAGGAGAACGCCGACCGCATGTTCAACACCGCCCTGCACTACGAGCTGCCTGTACTGCGCCACTATGCCTACGACCTCTTGAAGGCGATTCCGCCGGAGAATGAGAACTATCTGGCTGCGCGTCGGCTGATTAAGACGCTGAACTACTTCCCGGATATTGACGAGGGCGTGCTGGCGGAAATCCCCCCGCTGAGCCTGCTGCGTGAGTTCATCGGCGGCTGCACGATTGAGGAAGCGTAAGCCGTTTTGCTTGAAGCCTCAAAAGTGGCGATTCTCCCTGCAACGATAAAGTGTTACCGAATTGAAAAACAAGATTGCTTCGCTTGATGAAAGCGCAAAGCTGTGGTATAATAACGGCAGACGGAAGGAGGCTGATATTCCGTGTTCCAGATTGGAAACGAACGGGTTGCATTGGTGACGGATACGTCCTGCGATCTGTCGGATGAACAGCTCAGTCAATATGATATTCGCACAGTTGCGCTGCGTGTAGCGACCAGTCAGGGGGAATTCCGCGACCGGCTCGAAATCACGCAGGAGCAGCTTTATGATTTGCTTCAGCGGGAAGTGCCGAAAACATCCCTGCCGCTGCCGGAGGATGTCAGCAACCTCTACCGCACCCTGCATGACGAGGGCGCAACGAGCATCCTGCACCTGTCCATCAGCGGCAGCCTTTCCGGCACGTTCAACATGGTCTCCCTGCTTGCGGAGGACTTTGAGGACATGAAAATTCATGTTTTCGACTCCAAAACGCTCTCCTGCGGTCTGGGACTGCTGGTGCTGGAAGCGGCGGAATCGCTCCAAAACGGTATGTCGGTGGAGGATACCATCGCGCTGCTGGAAAAACGCCGCGAACATCAGCTGGGCGCGTTCGTCATCCGCACGCTCGAGTTCCTGCGCAAGGGCGGGCGCATCGGGCGCGTTGAGGGCGCAATCGGCTCGCTGCTGCAAATCAAGCCGGTCATCTACGTGAACGACGAAGGTGTTTACAACACGCTGTGCAAGGCGCGCGGCTTCTCCAACGCGCTGACGGCGATGGTGGACGAGATCATCCGCCGCTATCAGGGTCACAAGGTGCGTCTGGCGGTGGTGCATGGCGCGGCGTATGACGATGCCGTGAAACTCCGCGACCGCCTGATGGAGCGGCTCGACGTGGTATCGAGCTTCATCAGCCCGGTCAGTCCCGCACTGGCGATTCACACCGGGCCGGGGCTGCTTGGCGCGATTGTACAGCTGGCGGAATAAAGGAAATTGCATATCTCGGCGGCTCTGCTGATTTTCGGAAAGAAAGTCGGCAGAGCCGCTTTCTTTTGAAAAATCTTCGCGCGATAATACGCCTGCATCTCACGGCGGAAGGAGTGGAAATTCCGATGAGCAGACGGCAGAAGTGCGGGAAAGCCGAAAGAGGAAGTCGGTTTTTTGATGCGGCTGATTCCACCTGTAATTTATCCAACGTGTAATATTCCCATGCTATGCATGCTTATGTAATGTTTTTGTAAATTGCAACTTTTTTTGTGTTTTCTCTGTATTTTTGTGCGGAATGTGTCGAAAAATAACATGTGCTACTTTTCTTTTTCTGCAAAACGTGCTAAAATAGGCATACGAGAACTTCCAGTGGTGCAGTTTAGGCGTCAGGATGCAGCGCTGGAAGGCCGTTTTTCAATCATGGTATGCGTGAAGGGTATCGTGTATTGATTATAATAACCATTTTCTGACACTGACGCTTTGCTAAGGAGGTTTTTCCTGTGGATGATGCGAAATACCCTGCTTTTGATACCAAACCCTACCGAATCGTGAAGAGCCGCAGTGAGGCAAGCGTGCCCGTGAACGTCGCGCCGACGTACTACATCGTGGCTTCTGATTTACAGGGCTTTCCCCTACAGCAGGCGATTCCGCTCGTCCAGATGTCCACCAACGCTCAGCTTGCCCCTCGCCCGCCCGAAAATCAACTGCCGCCGCTGCCTGTGCCGAGGCCGGGTACGCCGATGCGGTGGTATATCGCCAGCCTGCTGCGGTGTCTGGGTGTTCCAGCGCGGCTGTCGGGGTTCAACTATCTGGTGGAAACGCTGCTGCTGCTGGTGAATCGCCCGTTTGAGACGCGACTGGTGACGGGCGAGGTGTACCCGGTAGTCGCGAAGCAGTGCAACACCACGCCCATCGGGGTGGATCAGGCGATTCGCACGGCGGTCAACCAGACGTGGCAGGAGCAGAACATACCTGTGTACTGCGCGTTGATGGGGCGGAGTCCCGCGCCGCACGAGCCGCGCCCGACGAGCTGCGAGTTTCTGGCGAATGTGCTGATGTATGTGAGGATTCAGATGGCGGAGTGCCATTACTGATAGGGAACTGACGGCGAATAGAAGAAAGACTGTCTGCGCGGAGCGGGCAGTCTTTTTGGGTGCGCCCGGCGGCGCACGTTTCTAAAGGGTGAAAGACCCGAATCCGCCCGGTAGCGGGAAGGAGAAAGCCGAAGGCAAGGGTGTCCGTCGTGAGGCGGAATCTGAAGGAAGCCGGATGTGGGAACAGACTAACCACGGGCAAACCTCTGGCCTGACGAACAGAAACCGCATAGAAGGCTATATGCGAGGGTAAGGCTGCCCAACAAGTCGAAGCCCAATAGCTACACGGAATCGCATGTGGTAAATGCGGCAGGTAGATGGAGGAAAAGAAACGTGTGGTACCCGGGGAGGTCTGCGCGGAATGCGCCGAAAGGCGTAACCACAGTCGCAAGGCTGTGCTGAACACGCAGAAGTCAGCCGAAGCCATAGTACCTTGGGGAAACTCAAGGGAAGGGCGGAACCAATACACGCCGGAGTAACCGAAGGAAGGAGGACGGCATGAAGAAGGCAGAAAACGTCAGGAGCTGCCTGCAAAGAGATAGCACGGAATGCGAAGGGTATGCAGGAGCGCAGAGTGCCGTTCAGCCGGGGAACGAAGAAACGGCAGGCAGAAGCCAGAAACTGCTTGAAGGAATTCTGTATAGAGATAACATGAACAGGGCTTACAAGCGGGTAAAGGCAAACAAGGGAGCGCCGGGAGTGGACGGGATGACCGTAGAAGAAGCGCTTCCATGGCTCAAGGAACACGGCAAAGAAATGACCGAAGCAATCCGAAGCGGAAAGTACAAGCCAACGGCGGTGAGACGGAAGGAGATTCCGAAGCCGGATGGAGGAGTGCGCAAGCTGGGGATTCCCACGGTCAAAGACCGGATTGTGCAACAGGCAATCGCTCAGCAGCTCATGCCACAGTATGAACCGAAGTTTTCGGAAGGGAGCTATGGCTACCGGTCAGGAAGAAGTGCGCAGGATGCCATCTTCAAGATCCGGGGATATGCGGATGAAGGGTATGAATGGGCAGTACAGCTCGATTTGAGCAAGTACTTTGATACGCTGAACCATGAAAAGCTGCTGAACCTTCTGCGGGAAACCATAAAAGATGAACGGGTCATGCAGCTGATTAAGAAATTCCCGAAAAGCAGAGTGATGGAAAACGGCGTAAAGATTGCCACGACGGAAGGAAGCCCGCAGGGTGGCCCCAATGTCACCTTTATTGGCGAATGTGTACCTGAACGAATTTGGCTGGGAATACGAAAGGCGCGGCGTGCCGGTGATTCGGTATGCGGACGACATCGTATTACTGTGCAAAAGTCAGAGAGCGGCGGAAAGGCTGCTGGAAAGCAGCATCCGCTATCTGGAAGGGAAGCTGAAACTGAGGGTGAACCGGGACAAAAGCCATATCGCCAGGGTGAATGCGACGGAGAACTTCAAGTTTCTGGGCTTCGCATACGGCAAAGGAAAGGATGGACTGTTCATTCGTGCCCATCCCAAAGCCCTGCTGAAAGCGAAGAACAGGCTGCGCGCAATCACCAAGCGAAACCGCGGAGTCAACGTCCGAAAGGTCATGCAGGAAATAAAGGTCTACATGACAGGATGGCTGAACTACTACGGGATAGCGTCCCTAAAGACGAAAACGCGGGAATGGGACGAATGGCTGCGGCACCGAATCCGTGCATACATCTGGAAGAATGGAAGAAACCGAAGACCAAACTCAAGAACCTCATGAAGCTCGGTGTGCCGGAATACTACGCATATATGGCCGCCAACAGCCGCAGAGGATATTGGTTTACGGCGAACACAGGAGCCGTGACAAGAGGCATAACAAACGAAAGACTCACACGCGCGGGATTCTTTGAACTCTCTCCGGCGTATGAGTCGATTCAGACTGCTTGTATTGGACGCGCCGTGTACCGAACGGTACGCACGGTGCGGTGAGAGGACGGGGGTTAATCACCCCCTCCTACTCGATTACCGCTTTAGCAGCCAATTCCACTGCGCGATAGGCGGATTGAAAACAAACAGAGTCTTGTGTAAGTTCCTGATGGTCTTCCTGCTGTCATTCTCCCACAGCTCTCCATGGCGAACTGACTTTTTAGTGATGAAATTACGACTATTATATTATCGCAACCATTTTCATTTCATGATTAGCGACATGAAATGTGACGTGAACAAACGAAAAAATCAATTCACGACGAAAAAATGATTCGAACATGCATGTTCGATATGGTCGATAAACGGCCAAAATGATTGACAAAAGGTGCGGAACCTGATATAGTGCAGATAACGAGGTGAACGAACCTCAAAAGGAGGATGTTACCATGAAGAAAGTCATCAGTCTGCTGCTGACGGCAATGCTGCTGCTGTCGATGCTGCCCGCCACGATGGCGGAGGGCGTGGAGTACATTCCCGCGCCTTACGCGCTTGACGCGGAGAGGGCGGGACCGAAAGCGTATGTCGAGCCTGTGTTCTATGCCAACGGCGAGGGTGAACCGACCATCGGCGTCACCTATGTCGGCGTAATCAAGGCGGACGGAAAGTACTTCAAGGACTCGAACAACAACCACGAGTTGGATCCCTTTGAGGACTGGCGTCTGGATCCCGAAACCCGCGCAGCCGATCTGGTTGCCAAGATGAGCGTAGAGCAGAAGATTGGTCTGTCGCTGGCGCAGATGGTTCTGATGCCCGGCGCGACCACCTACGAAGCGGCGCTGGATGCAGACGGAAACGTGGACTTCAGCAAGCTGATGGTTGTCAGCGAAAAGGTGTTTGACGTTGCGATGGACGATCCGACGCGTGTCAACAACTCAACGGCGGAAATCATCGCCTTCAACAACCGCATGGGCGTTGTCCGCGTGATGTCGGACGTGGGCGCGGGCGTGCTGTACAACAACGCCACGAATCTGACGACCGAATACGCCGCTGCGGCGACAGGCGAACCCTGCATTCCGTTCACCCTCATTTCCAACCCCCAGAAGTTCCCCGGCGAACCCGGCACCATGGGTCTGGCGGCGGCGGTGATGGGCGACGTTGCCAACGGCGGCGACTACAGCCTGATTGAACGCTTCGCGGATCTGGATCGCCAGATTTGGGACGCGAAGGGGCTGGATCGTATGTATGGCCGTCAGATCGACCTGATTACCGACCCGCGCTGGGGACGCAACGTGACAACGTTCACCGAGGATCCCGCGGTGATGGCGAACATCACGACCGCGCTGATCAAAGGCTATCAGGGCGGCACCGACGGCTTGCAGCCAAACGGCGTTGGCCTGATCGTCAAGCACTTCCCCGGCGACAGCGCTTCCTATAACGGCTTCAAGTCGCACTACAAGACGGGTCAGTGGCGCATGTACCGCACGGAAAACGCCATGGAAAAGTACTTCCTGCCCGGCTTCCAGGCGGCGGTTGACTGCAAGACGGCGGGCATCATGTCCTGCTACAGCCGTCCCATGCCCATCAATGCCAACCAGACCTACCGCGGCGTGGACATCAATTCGGATTCTGTCGCGACCTCCTATAATGCGACCCTCCTGCAAACCCTGCTGCGCGATACGATGGGCTTTGAGGGCTTCGTCAACACGGACAGCAACATCCTGTTCGATATTCCGTGGGGTGTGGAAGAGCTGACGCCCCTTGAGCGTATCGCTCTGATGTATAACGCCGGTTCCGACATCATCGGCGACTGGTGGGGCAAGCCGATTGATTATTCTCTGGCGCTTGAGGCGTACAGCAAGGGCATGATTCAGGAAGAAGCCCTGACCCGCGCAACGACCAAGAACGTGGTGTCTTTGCTGGAATCCGACCGCTTTGAGAATCCCTACAAGGATTTGCAGACTAGTCTGGCTGCCGAAGCGGCTTATGCGCCCAAGGTGGAAACGCTGGCGCTCGAAATGTCCACGAAGTCGCTGGTTCTGCTGAAGAACCACAATAACGTTCTGCCGCTGAAGGAAACCGGCAAGAAGGTTTTCGTCGCTTCCTTTACCCGCAGCGGCGAGGACGACAACAAGCTGGCGAACTGGAACAGAACCCTCACGGAAGCCGGCTATGTGATCGTTGAGAAGGCGGGCGAAGCGGATATCGTTCTGCTGGACGTGAAGCCGGACTTCCCCGCGAATAATGGCTGCATGAACACCCTTGACCTTGTTGAGGATCTTGAGGTTGCGGAGTATGACACCAAGACCGGCATGAAGACGGGCGGTATGACGGATCTGACCACCCTGATGGACGTGAAGAAGATTAAGAAATACGCCAAGGCAGTTCATGCAAACGGCGGCGTCGTCATCTGCTCCCTGACCCTCAGCGCACCGTGGATTCTGACCAAGCTGGAACCCTACTGCGACGCGATTCTTGTGAACTTTGCCTCCGTGACCGAGCTGGCGGGGCTGAGCGAGCTTGTGACCATCACGGATCTGCAGCTTCAGGTGCTTTCCGGCGCTATCATGCCGACCGGTAAGCTGCCCGTGACGCTGCCCTCCTGCACCGCGGTTCTCGAGGTCACGGATACCGAGATCGACGGCGTGGTGTATGAGCTGTGCGCTTCTCCCAACGACGTGCCCGGCTATGACAAGGATCAGTACATTGCGCCCGAAGTGCTGGCGCAGTCGCCTTCCGGCAGCTATGCGTATCAGGATGAGGACGGCAATACCTACAAGGTATGGTTCGGTCTGACCTACTGACGCAATTCCCAAATTCCCAAAAGCAATCTGCCTGCGCGTTCTTATCGCGAACTTGTATGATATGCTATTTCGCAGGCAAATGCTGACGAGGGGGGCAATCTTCCCTCGCGGACTCCTTTTCCTCGGTCGCTGCTGATGCGCGACTTGGGCAGCGACCCGTTCTGCGCGCCGCCCCCTCCGAATTCATCGGAGGGGGCGGCGTTTTGTGGGTGCGCCCGGCGGCGCACGTTTCTAAGGCAATCCCGCACAAAGAAAAAACAGCCCAAAGGACGAAAAAGATGTATAATAAAGAGGTGAAGAAGCAATTGACGATGAGCCTGATCAGCGACGAGCTGGGGGTAGGCATCAACGAAGAAAAGCAGCGTGATCCGGAAGCTCATTCCGTCAAAAAGGGCAACCAATGGTACTTCGGCTACAAGGAGCACATCGGCGTGGATGCGGACAGCGGACTGGTTCACACGGTGGAAACGACAGCCGCTATCCTATATTGAAATCGGTTCGAAAGCGCATACAAGGTTCCATCAAAAGTATGGTTACAAGAATTTCATCAATATCAGGACGGTAATGGACGAATTTTAATAATGGAGGAATAACTGATGCTAAATATTATCAAGGCCTACCTTTCTCTTGAAATGTCCGCTCAAGATTTTGCATCTGCAGTACAGACTAATGATGAGCTTGTTCAGTTTATCAATGGGAGAATTCCACAAACACACGATAAGAGTGCTGAATCATGGAAGCAATGCCCTCTGAATGTTAATGCTTTTGAGCATGATAACTTTGATCTCCGTCGCACATTAACCGTTGGTTATTATGCGATCAATAGAATTAGTCGTTGCTCTACTGCATATAACATGATGTGGTCACTCTTCCATGACGACCTCCCTGATGTTGAAAAGAGTAACTTTTATCGTGAATTGCATCAGTTTGCGATCGATACAGTTCCTGACTACCTTGATAGCGTTGATGTTGGTAGTGTGATTCAAGAGATTATCTTGTCAACAAACTCCATTCCTAAAGGAAAACGGCAAAAGGCTGTTCGGGTTGCATTAAACTCGGCCTTTCATTTAGATGCGCTGCATAAAAAGCCTTCATGGATCCAAGATTCAGAATGGCCATTGGGTACTAGCAACACGCCAATGCTCTTTTTGGGGCAACGAAAAATTAAGGGTCAGTATGTAGAATATTATTTTGAAGATGTCATCAATGGAGAGAAACGTACTATAACTCAGTACTATTGATGTGGTCAAATCTTCTGACACATGTGTTTTGCGTGATAAAGAGAATCTTTCATTTCTGCAAGACACGATACCGAGGACGGGAAAAACGGCATCAGCATTGCTGCACACTGTTTGCACTTGCGAATTTATACCTTGCTCGCACTCGAATGAAGGTTGCGTAACGAGGTTTATTTCGCGTGCAAACAGTGCGCTTGAACTGCGCTTTTTCTCGAAATTCGGGTCGGCGGGGATGATGTGGATGGTTTGGGCGCAATTATGAGGGGCATCCCTAAGTATGTTGAAAGGTGATTTCAATGAATAAAAATGATTTTCTCTTAGCTGTGCACGAGTATCTCAAGGCATTTGGGTATAGAAAAAATAAGAGTTATTGGTTTCTTTCTAATGGCGAGCTCGTCTATTGTGTCTATGTTCAAAGTTCTCAATGGGATGCTAATGATTACTATGTTGAGGTTGGTATCGCAATAGAGGAAATTGTTGGGCCAAAACCTTCAGTAACAAGGTGGCATGTACGAAAGCGGTGTGAGGATGAATCGCAAAATGACAGGAACATATCTCTTTCGGTTCTAAAACAGGCGATTGATTTCTTTTCTGACATACTTACAGTTAATGACTTAACATTGTATCTTGAACGTACTCCCCATACCCTTGTAGGTCTCCAATACGAGTTGTTCTCCAATACTTAACATCGTATATTCTCTCATCAGCGGAGTTTCTTTCGAAGCTCCGCCTTTTCTATGCCAAAAAACAAGAAAGGACGTGACAAAATGCTCACTCGCATTTTCGGCGCCGTCACTGGCGGTCGCCTCAATCTTCGCGCGGGGGCAATGTGATTGGACGCCGACTGCATTTCTCACGACTTCACAACCGCAGTGCCCGTGCTGCATTCATAGGGTTTGGGAAATGTGTTTCCAACAAGCTAATCGTCATTTTTAGCAAAATGACCCTGCTTGCTGCTTTACTTATCAATATAAAAATGGAGACCGTCCTGATGAGAGGCGGCCTCCTTGCATTTTCAGAGGATGATTCTTTTTCAATTAGTCGGCATAGGTGTAGGGAATATGGTTTCGCTGCGCGTACCGTTCGGCGTAGGAATTGCGGAAAACGGTCAGCGTGAGGTTGGGGCATTTGTCGAAAGCGCCAACGCCAATTTCCGTTACGGAAGCGGGGAGAAGGACGGAACGAAGGGCACTGCACTGGAAAAAAGCAATGTCCTCGATTTCTGTGACGGAATCGGGAATGACAATGGAGACAAGCGCCGTGCAGCTCTGAAATGCGCCTGTTTCAATTTCCGTCACAGAATCAGGAATGAGAATGCTGGAAAGGGAAGCGCAGTAGGAAAACAGATAGTCACTGATCTCTGTAAGGGAGTTTGGAAGCACAACCGTAGTCAGAGCGCGGCACTCGGCGAAGGCTCCCTCCTCGATTTCTGTGACGGAATCGGGAATGACGATGGAAGACAGCGCAGTGCAGTAGTTGAAAGCACATGAACCAATCTCGTCAACAGAGGAGGGAATGGAAACCTCGACGAGGGCGGAGCAATCGCTGAAAGCATAATCGTCAATCTCTGTAACGGAAGCGGGCAGAGAAACACTTGTCAAAAAGGAGCAGCTGTCAAAGGCACGCTCGCCAACAGCCGATGTTCCTTGCGGAACGGTATAGCTGGAAGCAGCCTTTCCCCGCGGATGGGCAACAAGCGCATCGTCCTTTTTACGGAACAAAACGCCGTCCAATGTATAAAAAGACGGATGCTCCGGGGCGACGGAAATGGTTTGCAGCAGCGGACAGCAGCCGAAGGGGTTATGGTCGAGGTCGGCAACAGAATTGGGAAGGGTTACGGCTGTCAGGGAGAGGGAAAAAGAGATGGTGTCAATGATTGTGACGCGATGACCGTCCAGCGTGTCCGGAATCACGATTTCCGCGTCGTCGCTTAGGCAGTAGAGAAGCTCTGCGGAACCGTCCTTGTGCAGGACGTACTGATAATCCCCAGAGGTGAGGATGGTCTGCTTTTTCTTGCCGCCATCTGCAAAAGCGGCGCTTGTCAGAAAGACGAGGAGAAGCGCGGATGCCAGTAAAAACGCAGAGAAACGTTTGCGTGTCATAAAATCGACCTCCTTTTCTTTATTCACTATACACGAAATGGCGCTTCGTGTCAATGAAAAATCCCCCTCACCAGTTGCGCAAAGGCAGAAAAAATGGTATAATCAGCTTGAATATCTGGCAAAAAGATGGACGGAAATGGCGAAAGGGTGGACATGATGAAGGTATTGGTGACGGGCGCGGACGGAATGCTGGGGCGCGACGTGATGCGTGCACTGCGCGAGAAGCATGTGAATGCGCGCGGCGTGGATGTGGCGGATTTCGATGTGACGGACGGCGCGGCAGTGCACGAATGGGTGACGGCGGAGCAGCCGGATGCCATCATCCACTTGGCGGCGTATACTGACCTGCTCAAAGCGGAAACGGAACCCGCAAAGTGCATCGACGTGAACGCGATGGGCACGCTGAACATGGTTCGCGCGGCACTGGCGATCGGGGCGAAGCTGATGCTGATGTCCTCGTCGGAGGTGTTTGGCGCTGCGCCGGACGTTATCCACGGAACGAGAGACAAGACGTGCGCCGCGAACGTTTACGGATTGTCGAAGGTGCAGGCGGAAGAAGCTGTGCGCGCGCTGATGACGCGGTCCTTCATCGTCCGCACGGGCTGCTTGTTCTCCGCCGCGCCGAAGGGGGAAATCTGCGGCATTCTGGCGTCAGCGCAGGATCATCAGAAGCTGACGATTTCCGACGACCTGATGGCTTGCCCGACGTACACGCTTGACCTTGCCCGCGCGATGGTCAGCCTGATTCAGACGGAGAAATTCGGCATTTACCACCTCATCAACGAGGGCGAATGCAACCTTGCGACGCTGGCGATGGCGACGCTGGGGATGGTGGGCAGCCGCTGCCGGGTGCAGCCGGTGAGCGGCTACCGCGGCTCGGTGGGCATTCACCATCCGTCGAGCGTGCGGCTGCAGAGCGACGCCGAACCGCACCTGCCGAGGTGGGAGGACGCGCTGAATCGGTGCCTGGATGAGATTCGAAGCGAGATTCGGTAAAAAGGGAATATGAAAAGGAGGCCGTTCGGGTGGGGGCGACCTCCTTTTGATGTGGGGGATTAGTCGGGGTAGGTATAGTCAATCTTGCGGGCTTTTGCGTACTCTTCTGCGTAGGAATCCGGCGTCACGGTGAGGGTCAGGCTGTTGTGATACTTAAACGCATCGTTGTCGATGAATGTAACCGAAGCGGGAATGGTGATGGAAGTTAAGGAAAGACTGTGCGCGAACGTCATATGTCCGATTTCGGTGAGGGAACCGGGAAGCGTGACATCGGTCAAGGTGTCGCAATACGAGAAAGCACCATTGCCGATGGTCGTGACGGAATTGGGAATACTGACCGAGGTGATGCCGGAAAGCTGGAAAGCGCCGTGGTCGATGATGGTGACGGAGTCGGGAATATCAATTGTGTGAAGCTGGTCACAGGAGGCAAAGGCACTTTCTCCAATGCGCGTCACAGAATCAGGAATGTTGACAGAAGAAAGAACGTCGCAGGCGAAAAACAAGTGGTCGCTGATTTCGGAAATCGAGGCGGGCAGCGTGACCGTCGCCAGCGAAGAGCAGTCGGAAAACGCGCTATTGCCGATGGATGTGACGGAATCGGGGATGGTGACGTCGGTCAGCCCGCGGCAGAATAGAAACGCTGAATGCCCGATGCTGGTGACGGAATCAGGAATCGTGATGGATTGCAGTGAATCGACATAGGCAAAGGCGTTGTCCCCGATGGCGAGAATGCCCTGCGGGATGGTGTAGGCGGCATCCTGCCGCCCGCAGAAGTAGGATAGCAGGGTATTGTCAGCTTTGCGGACGAGTGCGCCGTCCACCACGGCGAAAGTCGGGTTATCGAGGGACAGGGTGATGGATTGCAGCCCGGAACGCGGGAAGGGATTCGCGCCTATTTCGGTGACGGAATCGGGGATGGTCATCGAAGTCAGCGAAGTGCAGCCAACGAAAGCGTCGCCGCCGATGATGGTCACAGAATCCGGAATTTCAAGGGTCGCAAGGGAGGAACAGCCGGAGAACAGACCAGCACTGATTTCCGTAATGGACGCGGGGAGGCGAATGTCGGTCAGCGCGGCGCAGAAGGAGAATGCTGCAATGCCGATTTCGGTCAGCGAATCGGGCAGAGATACGGAGGCAAGCGCCGAACAGCCATAAAATGCGCGTTCGGGAATCTGGGTGATGGAATCGGGGATGACAACGGATTCCAGCAGGTCGCAGTCATAGAACGCATAGGCGCTGATGGCGGCGATGCCGTCCGGGATGCGATATGTACGGTTTTCGTGGGCGTTGGGGTAGAACAGAAGCGTGTTGTCAACGGTGCGGCACAGGGCGCCGTCCGCCAAGAAGAAATACGGGTGATTCGGCGAAAGGGTGAAGGATTGCAGGGCTTTGCAGCCTATGAAGGCATCATCCGCAATCGCCGCGACGGAATCAGGGATGTCGATGGTTGTCAGGGATTTGCACAGGTCGAACGTACCCGACTTGATGGCGGTGAGCCCGCTGGGTAGAGTAATCGACGTCAGCTGAAAGCAGCAGGAGAACGCCTTCTGGCTGATGTGAGTGACGGAATCGGGGATGGTGACGGAAGTCAGGGAAAGGCTGTAATAAAAAGCGCGCTCGCCGATGGCAGTGACAGGCTTACCGTCCAGCGTGTCGGGGATGACAATCTCGGTATCAGCGCCGCCGTAAGAGGTAATTTCGACCGTCCCGTCATCGAGCAGGGCATAGGCGTAGTCGCCGCTGTGGAGAGGATGCTCCATTTCCCACGCATCATCCACATTGTCGTCCCAATCGTCGTCATCGTCCGCTTCCGCCAGCGCGGACGCACACGAGATGAGCAGGGAAAAAATCAGCAGGAAGGATAAAAATTGCTTGCGAGCCATGGAATCAACCTCCTTTTACCACATGATATATCATGCGTTTGTGGCATTGTCAATGCAGATTGTAAATTCTCAGGCAGAAAAAATAAAACCCCGCCCGGCTGCCTTCCGACACCCGAACGGGGAAAAAATCACCCTGCTTATTCTCACACCGCCGCCGGCATTCCATGCTTCACGCGGTCATGTTCCTCGGCGCGCTTGGCGTTGTTGAAGCGGTCGAGCGTGCCCACAAGATAGCCCGTGATGCGGCGAATCCGCTGGAACGGCACGTTGCCGAAATCGTAGGACAGTTCCACTTCGTCGCCATCCACCGCAATGTCCATCGAAAGCGGCTCGCGGTTGTACTTCTGGCGCGCATGATCCACATAGGCGTCAATTTCCGCCTGAGACAGGGTTCCCTTCGTCACGTTCACTTGGCAGCACATAGGTATTTCTCCTCTCTATGGTACTCGCTGGAAAATCAGCAAGCCCTAAATCTTGTGGTTGCACGGCGCTATCGCGCCATATAGAGCACAAGATATTGTTTCGACGTCTGTTATTATAGCACGAAATGTGGGATTTGCAAGGGGAACACGCAACAAAATTTCAGATGCGGATTCTGCCCGAAGACAGGCATTTTCTCCGCCCCCTTGACGAAAGGCAATGCGAACAAACACCATTGCCACACGCGGCGTTTTCTGCTATACTGGGGGATGCAGAAAGACGGAAGGGAGATGGCGAATATGCGCCCGGTATACGACATGCTGACGGCGGTCTCGGCGCGCAGGAGCGGGCATATGCCGGGGCATAAGGGCTGTTCGCCGTTCGGAACGGCGGATTTGTATGCGCTGGACACGACGGAACTGCCGAACACGGATGACCTGTACGCGGCGGAGGGCGGACTGCGCGAAGCCATGCGGCTGTATGCGCAGGCGGCGGGCGCGGCAAAGACGATTTTCCTCCATAATGGATCGACGGCGGGCAATCATGTGATGCTGCAGCTGTACGCGCGGGATGGCGAAACGGTGCTGCTGCCGCGCAATGCGCACTTATCGGCGGTGAACGCCTGCGTGCTGGGCGGAATGCGGGTGAAGTGGATGCCGGTTCGCTGCACGCCGGACGGGTACTGCTATCTGGCGGAGGAGGATGTGCTGGCGGCGCTGCGGGCGAATCCGGACGCGCGGGCGATGCTGCTCGTCCGCCCGGATTATTACGGCGGCGCGATGCGGGAAGATGTTTTCCGGCGGATTGCGGCAGCGGCGCATCGTCAAGGGACGAAAGTCGTTGTGGACGAGGCACACGGGGCGCATTTCCCGTGGTGCGACGGCATGACGTCCGCCGGAGCGCTTGGCGCGGATGCGTGGGTGCAGTCGGTGCATAAGACGCTGATGGGGCTGACGGGCAGCGCGGTGCTGCACTTGGCGGATTCGGCGGATGAGCGGCGCGCGTGGACGCTGCTGCGGCGGGAACAGACGTCGTCGCCATCGTTCCTGCTGATGCTGTCCATCGATGACAGCCGCGCGTGGATGGAAGAGAATGGTCGGGCACGCTTGCGGGCGTTATCCGAAGCGGTCAACGATGTGCGCAGGCGGCTTGTCGGTACGCCGTATCACGATGCATACGCGGAGTGGGCGAATTTGCCCGTGTGCTTTGACCCGACGCGGCTGGTCATTTCCGCGCCGCAGGGAGGAAAATGCTTGGCGGAACAGCTGCGCGAAGCCGGACTGGACGTGGAAATGGCGGACGAGCGGCGCGTGGTGCTGATTCTATCGGTGATGGACGACATCACTGAAATCCGCCGACTGCCAGAGCTGCTGGCGAGCATTCCGGCGGCAGAAGGAAAGCAGTTTGCGCCGCTGACCTTGATGCCGGACATGCCGGAAGCCGTGCTGACCCCGCGTCAGGCGGCGATGGCAGAGGAAATTCTCGTGCCGCTGGACAGAGCGGAGGGGAAAATCGCGGCGGCGGCGGTTGGGCTGTATCCGCCGGGAATCCCGCTGCTTGCGCCCGGCGAACGGGTGACGCGGGAAATCATCAGGCAATTGCAGGAAGCCGGGACGCGGGAGCGCTTCGGCGTAGAAGGAGAATACTTACGGTGCGCAAATGTGTGATTTTTGATTTGGACGGTACGCTGACCCGCTCGGAGGAAGGCATTTGGAACTGCGTACGCTATGCGGCGGAGAAGCTCGGCTTTCCCGTGCCGGATGCGGCGACGCTGCGCAAATTTATCGGCCCGCCGCTGGGCTGGTCGTTCATGGAATACATGGGCATGAGCGAAGAAATGGCGAATAAGGCGGTGAGCACCTATCGCGAGCGCTATGAGGCTGTCGGGCTGTTTGAGAACCGGGTGTATCCGGGCATCCGCCGTCTGCTGCGAATGCTGCACCGCGACGGCTGGTACATCGGTATCGCGACGGGCAAACCGCAGCGCTCCTCGGAGCGGATTATCGAGCATTTCGGGCTGAACCGCTACATCACGAAAATCGTAGGCCCCAAGGATGGGCGCGGTGCGGACAAGGAACTGCTGATTCGGCAAGCGCTGCCGGAGGATGCGGGCGAAGCGTGGATGGTGGGCGACCGCCGATTTGACATGGAGGGCGCGAAGAAGGTTGGCATCGGCGCAATCGGCGCGGGCTACGGTTACGGCAGCCGTGAAGAGCTGATGAACAGCGGGTGCGATGTGTACTGCGAGACGGTGGAGGACATCATCTGCCATCTCTGCCCCGGCGAAGAAGCGGTTCCGGGCGCGTTCCTGTCAATAGAGGGCATGGACGGCAGCGGCAAAACGACGCAGATGGCGGCAATGGAGGATGCGCTCGACCGCTGGGGCTTCGAGGTCATCCGCAGCCGTGAACCCGGCGGATGCCCCATCAGCGAGAAGATTCGCGCGCTGCTGCTCGATCCGGAAAACAAGGCAATGGACGAGACGACCGAGGCGATTCTCTACGCCGCGGCGCGTGCGCAGCATGTGCGGCAGGTCATCCGCCCAGCCTTGAAAGCGGGTAAAACGGTGCTGTGCGACCGCTTTGTAGATTCGTCCGTGGCATATCAGGGCGGCGGGCGTCAGCTTGGCGTGGACACGGTGCTGAATATCAACCGCCCGGCGGTGGATGGCACGATGCCGATGCTGACGGTCTATCTGGACATTGACCGGGAAGCCGCTCTGCGCCGCCGCGCCGCCAGCAGTCAGCTTGACCGCATCGAGCAGGCGGACGACGCCTTCCGTACACGGACGGAAGCGGCATATCACGAACTCATCCGCCGCGAGCCGGAGCGGTTCATCGTGGTGGATGCGGCAAAACCGGCAGAGGAAGTCAGCCGGGACATGACGGAGAAGGTCATCCAGCGGCTTATGGAGGCAGAAGCGTGAGCGAGCGAATTGTGGTGGGCATGTCCGGCGGCGTGGATTCGTCTGTCGCGGCGCTGCTGCTTAAACAGCAGGGGTACGACGTGGTCGGCGTGTTCATGAAGAACTGGGAAGAGACGGACGAATCCGGCGTCTGTACGGCGGAAAACGATTGGAACGACGTGCGCGAGGTGTGCGAAATCATCGGCATTCCCTACTATGCGGTCAATTTTTCCCGCGAATACTGGGATCGCGTGTTCAGCTACTTCCTCAAAGAATACCGCGCGGGGCGCACGCCGAACCCGGATGTACTGTGCAATCGCGAAATCAAGTTCAAGGCGTTTCTGGATTTTGCCATGCAGCTTGGCGCATCGAAAATGGCGACGGGGCATTTTGTGCGGACGAACGAAAATGGCGACCTTCTGCGCGGCATTGACCCGAACAAAGATCAGAGTTATTTCCTCTATATGCTCCATCAGGAACAGCTACGGAAGGCAATTTTTCCCGTCGGCGGCATGACAAAGACCGAAGTGCGCCGCATTGCGGAGGAAAATGGGCTGCCCGTGTGCAAGAAGAAGGATTCGACCGGCGTGTGCTTCATCGGCGAGCGCAACTTCCGGCAGTTTTTGTCGACCTATTTGCCTGCGCAGCCCGGCGATATGGTGGCGCCGGATGGGAGCGTCGTCGGTCATCACGATGGGCTGATGTACTACACGCTTGGCCAGCGGCGCGGGCTGGGCATCGGCGGATGCGGTGACGGGCGGAGCTGGTTCGTCATTGGCAAGGACTTGGAGAACAATCGCCTGCTGGTGGCGCAGGGCGAGGATCACCCGATGCTGTATTCGACGATGAGCATCGGCGCGGAGGCGACGTGGATTGGCGCTGACCCGCTGGCGGGCGGCGAACCACTGCGCTGCACCTGCAAGTTCCGCTATCGGCAGGGCGACCAGCCGGTGGAGGTGCGCCGCGACGGGCAAAAACTGCTGATTCATGCCCTCGCACCCCAGCGTGCGGTCACGCCTGGACAGAGCGCCGTGTTCTATCAGGGGGAAAAGTGCCTCGGCGGGGCGATTGTGGAGCAGATTCTCGACGCGGGACAGGGAAAAATGGACGTATGATTTTCGTTCCGGCGTTTCCAAATCGGAGGAAACGCCGGAACGTTTTCTTTGATGCTTGCAATAACGTTCGTGATTCCAAAAAGAACGCAAAAAACCGCAAAAACTTTGAAAAAACCGCTTGACGAATCCGTGAATTCATGATATTATGAACAGGCTTCCTCGTTGCGCCGCTTGAGCGGCCGAGAGAAAGCACCGAACCTTGAAAACGATACAGAACAATAACAACGCAAACAAGACAGTAATTCCGAATGAGTGAAACTTGGTTGAGGAAACTCGATTGAGGGATAAAGGATTAAACGAAAGAGTTTGATCCTGGCTCAGGACGAACGCTGGCGGCGTGCCTAACACATGCAAGTCGAGCGGAGACAGTGAGTAGCTTGCTATGAGCTGTTTTAGCGGCGGACGGGTGAGTAACGCGTGAGCAACCTTTCCCAGACAGGGGAATAACACACCGAAAGGTGTACTAATACCGCATAAGACCACGGGATCACATGGTTCTGGGGTAAAAGATTTATCGGTTTGGGGTGGGCTCGCGTCCGATTAGGTAGTTGGTGAGGTAACGGCCCACCAAGCCGACGATCGGTAGCCGACCTGAGAGGGTGATCGGCCACATTGGGACTGAGACACGGCCCAAACTCCTACGGGAGGCAGCAGTGGGGAATATTGCACAATGGGGGAAACCCTGATGCAGCGACGCCGCGTGAGTGAAGAAGTATTTCGGTATGTAAAGCTCTATCAGCAGGGAAGAAAATGACGGTACCTGACTAAGAAGCCCCGGCTAACTACGTGCCAGCAGCCGCGGTAATACGTAGGGGGCAAGCGTTGTCCGGAATAATTGGGCGTAAAGGGCGCGTAGGCGGCTCGGTAAGTCTGGAGTGAAAGTCCTGCTTTTAAGGTGGGAATTGCTTTGGATACTGTCGGGCTTGAGTGCAGGAGAGGTTAGTGGAATTCCCAGTGTAGCGGTGAAATGCGTAGAGATTGGGAGGAACACCAGTGGCGAAGGCGACTAACTGGACTGTAACTGACGCTGAGGCGCGAAAGTGTGGGGAGCAAACAGGATTAGATACCCTGGTAGTCCACACTGTAAACGATGAATGCTAGGTGTAGGGGGTATCGACCCCTTCTGTGCCGCAGTCAACACAATAAGCATTCCGCCTGGGGAGTACGGCCGCAAGGTTGAAACTCAAAGGAATTGACGGGGGCCCGCACAAGCAGTGGAGTAT
>ERZ791569.491-NODE-491-length-23980-cov-5.037200_pt1 | contig 23980 bp, 18 predicted proteins | sample MGYA00509973_ERZ791569 | MGnify/ENA primary metagenome ERZ791569 (study PRJEB30046, sample SAMN00791902) | human gut metagenome | study: EMG produced TPA metagenomics assembly of the A metagenome-wide association study of gut microbiota in type 2...
GCTTTTATCAATTGCATATTGGCGTTGTTTACGCCGTAAAAGATTACCGGATCGATATCCTCAAGAACAATCAGTTTTTCTATCATTGATATGTTTTAAAGTTCAATTCTTTTTTCAGGTGAAACGTTTTGCAAATGTAGTGAAACGTTTGCATACTTGGGCGTTTCCGGCCGTTATTTTTTTGCACAATGGTTTGCGGTGACATCATTGCTTATTCAAAGTAGAGCACTGTTCCGCCGTCGGAAGCGGCATATTTCCGCAGGAGCTCCTGTATCATTCCGGCAGCTTCCGCCAGTCCGTCGTTACCGCTATAACCGTTCACGATGGCGAGGATATGCCGGGTTTCGAGTCCCATTTTGGTGCGTTCGTTGTCGCTGGTCGGGGTGCCTATGCCGCCTGTGGAGTCGCGGTAGACGGGAAGCCCTTCGATATTCAGCACTCCGCGTCCGATGCCTTCGAAAGGCTCTTCCGCACGTCCTATTCCGAGTTCGAGGCTGTTGCCCTGTATCTTGTCTGCGTCAAAGCCGCCTATGGAATATCCGGTGCGGAGTGAAACAAGGTTGATCAGGTCCACCAGCGTATCAATCCGGTAAAGTTCCAATCCCCGCATGAGGCGGCGGCGCAATGCTTCGGCCGAGGGGCGGTAACGGCTCGGATCTTTTCCGCAACGCTTGTAGACTTCGCGAGTGGCTGCAATGGCAGGTTGCAGTTTGATGTCATCCGCTTGTGTGGTGGCGGTCAGCTCATGTGTAAAGGCGTTTATCTCGTCCCAAAGCTCTTTGCAGAATGTGGTGTTGGTGACCTCTGCATATACGGCTGCTCCTTTAAAGACGGGGCAGGCTCTTTTGATTTCTTCTGATACGGTGATGTTGTACATGATGTTCTTCGTTGTTTATGGTTTGTTTTAGGGGAACGGCCGGTCCGGTGCCGTTAAACTGTCAGTTTATTACTATTAAACTTCAGGTTTATTGGTATTAAATCGGAGGTTTATTCCTAATAAACCGACAGTTTATTTTGAGTAAACTGAAATAAACTTGTAACCCGCTGATTGTTAGAACTCTGATTCTTTATCCGAGGATGTGGCATGTCACCATTCGTATGCCTCTTCAAACCTGTCGTATACGGGCTGTATGCCGGGGCACAGTTGACGGAATACGGCGGCGATCTTTTTCTGTTCGTCGGGCGAAATGAGCCTTTCGCCTTTGCGGCCGGCGAAGTAGAAGCTGCGGCACGTAAAGCAGCGTTGTACCTTCCATCTCACTTGGCTTACCACTTTGCTGGGCACTTCGTCATACAGTTGCGACATTCCGCAGGCGTACCGGCTGGGTGTGGAACTGCGGAAGAGTGCACAGCCGCCTTTGCCTTCCAGTGTGGCGATGTAGCGCGGGTCTATGGAACATATCACGACTTCCGGAGTCCGGGACGCTTTCATGGGGAGTTCCGCCACCAGTGCGTGCAGGCACTCTCTGCGTTGCGGGCATTGTTCGTTCGTGGCAAAGCAATAGGCATAGTTATGAGGCTTGGTTTTCAGGCTTGGTTTCATGTTGTTTTTGTTATATTTAAGTTTATCGTTTATCATTCTATATCTCTGATACCTTCCGCTTCTCCTATCCGTTCAGCATTATTCCCGACAGTATGCGTCCCGACTTGATGCCCAGCCGTCGCGCCGAGAAGAAGTCCTCGTGCTGCCGGTAAGTGCAGATGCCGGCGGTCTCTATCTGCCGGGAAGGCACCCCGAAATCGGAGAGCTGCAAATGGTTGGCTTTCCATAGGTCGATGTGGTATTTGTGCGTTTCGGGTTTCCACGCGGATATCTGTTCCATCGGGAAACCTTCGGCGCGGAATGCCTCGTGTACTTCGTCTCCCACTTCAAAAGAGGCGAAGGAGATGCCCGGTCCTATGCAGGCTATGATGTCTTTCCCTTCCGTACCGCAGGTTGCCTGCATCCGGCGGAGAGTATGCGCAAGAATGTGGCGAACCGTTCCCCGCCAGCCTGCGTGGACGGCGGCAATGGCATGGTGTTCCTTGTCATAGAGCAGTATGGGGATGCAGTCGGCGGTAGAGATGCAGATGCAACAGCGGGGTGTGCGTGTGATAAGTGCGTCGACGCCTTGCAGCATGGATTGACGTTCGCTGTGCGTTGCGTTCAGGTAGGTTTCGTCGATGATGAGTGAGCTGATGCCATGAGTTTGGAAAGGGATAACCAGTTCCTGTGGTGTGAAGGGCAGGGCGGCGCATAGCAACTCTTGGTTCTTGCGTACGCAATCCGGATGGTCCCCGGTGTAGGGGGTGCAGTTGAAGGATGCATAGTTGCCGGTGCTGCATCCGCCATGACGGGTGGTTACAAAACAAGAAATGTCGGGATAGGGGGCAAGCGCCTCATATCCCAACATTCTTTTATCTTTTGTCAGGGAGATCATTTTCCGTCTTCCTCCCAGTCCTCTTCTTCATATTCAAAGTCTTCGAGGTCTTCGATGTCCTCGTCGTCAATGTATTCGTAGTTGAGGTCTTCGTCCTCGCCTTCCTCTTTCAGCTCTTCTTTCAAGTGGCTCATGTCTTTGGCGCGGTGAGCGATGCTTTCCACTTTGCCTTCTATCTTGTTGCTCTCCTTGTTCAGCTCTTCCCACAGCAGATCTTTCAGAACGGAGATGCCCATGCCGGAGATTGCCGAGATGAATACGTGCGGGATGTTTTCGGGCAGGGTAGGCTCTATTTCGTCCATAAGCTCTTGGTCCAGCATGTCGCATTTCGTGACGGCAAGCACGCGCTGCTTGTCCAGCATTTCGGGGTTGAAGGTGCGTAGTTCGTTCAGCAGGATTTCATACTCTTTGCGGATGTCGTCACTGTCGGCGGGAACCATGAACAGCAGGAGCGAGTTGCGCTCGATGTGGCGCAGGAAGCGGAGTCCCAGGCCTTTGCCTGCGCTTGCGCCTTCGATGATGCCGGGAATGTCCGCCATGACGAACGATTTGCCGTCGCGATAGGACACGATACCGAGATTGGGTTCCAGCGTGGTAAAGGGATAATTGGCTATTTTCGGCTTAGCTGAAGATACCGCCGAGAGCAGCGTTGATTTTCCCGCATTCGGGAAACCTACCAGACCGACGTCTGCCAGCAGCTTCAACTCCATGATAACCGTCATTTCCTGCATCGGTTCGCCCGGCTGGGCAAAGCGGGGGGCTTGACGGGTGGCGGTCTTGAAATGCCAGTTGCCCAGTCCGCCGCGTCCGCCTTTCAGCAGGACAACTTCCTGTCCATGCTCGGTGACGTCGCAGATGTATTCGCCGGTTTCGGCATTGTACACCACCGTACCGCAGGGCACTTCGATCACTTTGTCTTCTCCGTCCTTGCCGAAGCTGCGGTTCTTTGAACCCGATTCTCCATGGCCTGCCATGATGTGACGGTCGTAGCGCAGGTGCAGCAATGTCCAGTAGTTGCGGTTTCCGCGAAGGATTACGTGACCTCCTCGTCCTCCGTCACCACCGTCGGGGCCGCCATTGGGTATGTATTTTTCACGCCGCATGTGCGTGGAGCCTCGGCCGCCCTTACCGGAACGGCAATAGATTTTTACGTAGTCAACGAAATTCGATTCAGCCATATTCTTTTTTATTATTTGAGATAATGTGTGCAAAAGTAGTTATTCTCCGGCATAAGCGGAAATAATCGGGCTTTTTTCTCTTGTAACGGGCTGTGCAACCGGTGATTTTCGTAGGAAGCATAAAAAAAGGGAATGTGCCGGAATGAAATTCAGTTATCATTCTCGGCACAAACCCTTTGTTTGTAAGAAGAGTCTTTTTACGACTTATTTCGCTGCGTCAATTGCTTTGCAAACATCTGCCGTAATGGTTTCCAGTTCACCGATACCTTTGATGTGTGCATAGAGTTTCTCGTTCTTGTACCAGTCTATCAGCGGAGCTGTTTGCGAATGATATACTGTGAGGCGCTTCTTGATAGTCTCTTCGTTGTCATCGGCGCGGCCCGACTCTTGTCCGCGTTTGATGAGGCGTTTCATCAGTTCGTCTTCGGGTACGTCAAGGTCCAGCATTACGTTTACGCTCTGTCCGCGTTCGGCAAGCATTTTCTTCAATGCCTCAGCCTGTGCGATGGTGCGGGGAAATCCGTCGAAGATGACGCCTTTGCTGTCTTTGAAACTGTCCAGCGTGCTTGCCAGGATGTCGATAATCAATTCGTCCGGCAGCAGTTGTCCCTGGTCGATGTAGCCTTTGGCTGTCTTACCCAGTTCTGTCCCGTTTTTGATTTCTGCACGCAACACGTCTCCGGTTGAGATATGGTTGATGCCATACTTTGCTACGATTCTCTCGCTTTGTGTTCCCTTTCCTGAACCGGGAGCACCGAAAATTACAATGTTCAACATTTGTTTAGCTATTATTTAATGATTCACAATTTAATACCTTTTCTTCTTAATACCTCTTTCCCGCATTTAATCCACTACGGTGTAGATGTCGGGATAGTTGCGTCCGAATCCGTCATAGTCCAGGCCGTAGCCCACGATGAAGTCGTTGGGAATGTTCATGGCTACGTATTCGATGTTTAAGTCTACCTTCAGCTTTTCGGGTTTCACCAGCAATGAGGCGATGTGGATGTCTTTAGGTCCGCGTGTGCCCAGAGTTTCCAGCAGACGCTGCATGGTGAGCCCGGTATCTACAATATCTTCGACGATAACGATTGTACGGTCGGAGATATCTTCGTTGATGCCGATTACTTCTTTGATAACTCCCGTAGAAGATACTCCCTGGTAAGAAGCAAGTTTTACGAAAGAAATTTCACAGGGAATGGTGATGCGCTTCATCAGGTCGGCGGTAAACATGAACGAACCGTTCAATACACTAAGGAAAAGCGGATTTTTACCGGCCAAATCGCGGTTGATTTCGTTCGCTACACGAGACACTTCTTTCAATATGTCCTGTTCCTTGATGGAAACGGTGAACATTTTGTCTTTTATTTGTATGGTATCCATAAATGGGAGTTTTTAGAAAGTTGACGCAAAAATAGTGAATTTGTTCGAAAGAGGAAATTTTTGTTCTAGCATATTCTCAAAGAGCTATAAATTAATCATATTCGTCACTCTTTGCTTTAAAAGAACGGAGTTTAGGAACGTAAAAGAAGAATGAACCTGAAGAACCGCCTTATGAATATACAGTTTTTCATAAATGAAATCAGATGTAATTTCAATCTTAGAAAACTCAAGTCCGAGAAACTGACGAATATCTGTTTTGTGGTATGTGTCAGAAACAAACGGATTGAAGTCTTGAAATAATTGTAGCGGCGAACTATAAATATTCGGTGTTTGTTGTTCGGTACTTCCAAGTTGGTGACTGAGCGTATCAATTGGGGAGAAAGTTATGGTAAGGTTCGTAAGGTATATAGCGTTAATATCGTCTTTTTTTCTCTGGGGCATGGTACGGATTACGTTTATCATAGAAAGACGGAGTTCAGGGGCATCCGCACCAATGATCTCCTTGAACTCACCCCTTTCCAGAAGCAGATGTTCAAGGTGGATACGGTAAGCCGGCTGTATCCTGAATACTATATCCTGAAAGTGAACGGGTTCAATCAGGTAGCCAAGAGTCCCCTGAAAGATGGATCTACTATCTGAACATCGGAGAAATGCCTTCTACTATTACAGCTCCCGCTCTCGAAGAGGCCCGTGAAAGGTTGAAACTGGATGGTATGACTAAGGATGAGCTTGCTGCCTATTACCGTCACTTGGATAATATTGTAATCTCAATAATGTCCATAATTTGAAAAAAATAGGAGTAGCAGTTGACATTATTTTACAAGCTACTGGGATTATCTAAAGAAGAGTTCGGATCTTTATAAGAGCACAACGTTTTAAATAAGGAGGTGTCTGAAAAAGATGAGGGTGCTGAAAAGGTAAGGCGTTTAAATTAAACTGTGTCAGCAAGGCATAAAATATTAATTTTGCTAACACAGTTTAATTTAATTCTCATATTAACTTATTTTCTTCTCTTTGTGGCGTGAATGAGGATAGGCTTATTATTCTCATCATGGTAGGGCATACGATATTGATCAGACTTTACTGTCTTCTTCATCAGAGTATCAATAGGTATATTCAAAGGCCTTACGTCTTTGGGTAATTTTTTCTCGGAGAATGTTTGGAAATAGCCAATGCAAGCATCTCTCCACCATTCTGCATCATTTTTTTGGATATCCAGTTTCTTAGTTACCTCATTGAATATGGTTTCGCTGACATAAGGCTTGAGGTTTGCCCAAGTCTTTTGATATTCTTCGACTTCTGAGATACCTTTATCATAATGCAGGCAAATCTCATCCCAAAGTTCTCTTCCTGAGGAAAGTTTATAATCCCATGGAAGGTGGTGGAACCAAAGAAGTAGATTCTCAGGACATGTTTCTAAAGAATTGAATTGTGAAGCAAGAGGCTCATGGTATTGATCTACGTTATTACTACCTTTACGGGTGCGATCGAAGCCAACTCCATCTTTTCCTGCTTTATGGTAAAATGTTGGCGACCAGTCTGGTCTTCTACCGCTTTCCCATGGGCCGGGTCCATAATGCGTACTACCAAATATATGGTGAAAACCAAGTGGCATCATGTAATTGACTGCTGTTTCACGAGACCCCATCATTATGTTTTTGACAGGAACGAGGAATTTTTTCTCATAAGCTTGAGCACTCATTCCTTCCGGTTTTATGAAAGTCTGACGTTCCCATTCATCTGCAATTTGTTCAGCACTCAATGTTGGATTCCATGCGAGACGTCCGAAAGCATACCAGTTGGATTGAGCAAAGATATATCCACAGAAGTTAGAATCTTGGCCTGTGTTTGCCACGCCCGCAATGGCTTTAATTACCTTGCTTACAGTGGAGCCTTCACCATCTCTATATGTGTCGCTATCAAGACATTCTTCATAAGTAGTACCATGATATACGAGATGATTGGAGAATCCAAGATATTCCTGCGTGATTTGCAACTCCAACATCATAGGTGTATTGTATAATTGTCCGAAAAGCGGGCTAAACGGTTCACGAGGTTGGAAATCAATTGGGCCATTCTTAATCTGAATAATAACATTTTCTGCAAATTGTCCGTCAAGTGATTTAAACTCTTCTACAGCTTGGTTGGCTCTATCGTTGCTGGTAGGACTGTATACGAAAGCTCTCCACATAATAATCCCTTTGTAAGGAGCAACTGCTTCTGCAAGCATGTTTGCGCCGTCTGCATGAGTTCTACCATAGTCTTGCGGACCGGCTTGACCTTCAGAATTTGCTTTTACAATAAAACCGCCGAAATCAGGAATAGTTGCATAAATTTCTGCGACTTTGTCTTTCCACCATTGGCGTACCTTAGGATCAAGGGGATCTCCTGATTTAAGTCCGCCAAGTGTAATAGGACTTGTCCATTTAATGGCAAGGTAAGTCGTTATACCATATTCTCTGAGTATATCTGCAATTTTAGCTACTCTTGCAATGTGTTTCTGATCAAGTATATACGGATTGGAATTGACATTGTTAAGTACAGCTCCGTTGATTCCTACAGATGAGCATAACTCACCGTACAAACGGATTCTTTCTGTGGGAATATCCTCTGCAGTCCATTCCCACATAGATAATCCGGCATAACCTCGCTCTACAGTGTCATCCAAGTTATCCCAGTGATTGAGGATACGGTATTCATAATATGGCTTTTCACGAATATCCAAACCGGCTTCCGCTTTGCCAAGTATTTCTGCTCTTCTTAAGGCATATACTCCATAACGGATTGCCGCTTGGGAACCACCGTCAATGTGACGTTTGCCGTCGGCATCATAGATGTGATACTCTTCTTTTGCGAGACTATTATCGATCTTAGTCTCAACAGAGTTTAGAATTTCTTCGTAGCTTCGTCCATTTGCGAGCCAAAGTTGGCTTCCATCCTGTTCTACAGGTTTGGGAGTACTACAGGCAGAGAGTACAAATGCCGAGATAATAGTAATAATTTTAATAATCTTCATATAGGTATTTATTTAATTAGTTTAGAAGAGGGTGCACCGAGATATGAAGGCTTAAGCCCACCAAAGTCAATGAGGATTTTTTGCATTACAACGCCCGGATCTACAAATCTGAAACGTAGATTATGTCTACCGGCTTTGTTGAAATCGAGTTCCAAATCAGTTTTGATGATGCTGGCTGCCTGCCAGGAAATCGGCCTACCGTGGTACTCACTATTGAAGTTGATGATTTGCTCTTGCCCGCCATCCACACTGATAGCAAAACATAGACCTTTGTTAGCATTAAAATTGAGTGTAGGTGCAAGAAGTACGCTTACTTTGGCTTTACCGGAAGAAACGGTTTCAAGTTCATACTCTACATATGCATTGTTCGGTGTTACGGAAGCTGGCAGGGTAGTGATGGCACATTCTGTTTTACCGAGGTCGGGAAGTACGGTAGCTCCGTGGTTCGTTTTGAAGTTTCCTGCTTCGATAGAGATATATCCATCAGCTTCTTTGTGGCATAGATAGATTTCTTCTTTCACTTTTTTTATTTTTGGCATCACTTGTTTATCCGGTTGTTGCCAATAGGTATATCCGATGTGGATTTGGTCCATCATGTGGTTCCATTTACCACCTGAAATATCATGATGATAGTGGGCGCATAACAGTGAGTCTCTTTTATATAAATCTTCAACGCGTTTAGCCCAATAGTTGATTTCAACAGGAGAAGCTGCCTTTTCGTTCATTGCTACTGAGTAATACATTTCGTACATATTCTGCATAGCTTGAATAGGGAAGAGTACGAGTTGCTCGAAAGCATCATACCAGCGTTGGTCAAGTTTTTGATATACTCTTAATGCACGACGTTCCAAATCATTCCATTCTTTGAGCACAGTATCCCATTCATTGTAGTTGAAAGAGTAGGTATTTGCTTCCAGAAGTTCCGGAGTAACTCTACGGGCGTATTTACTATATAATTTAATGATATCAGCTATTTCTACAGCATCTTTTTCTCCAAATTGGTTGGTGGCAAAAGTTATGGTATGATCGAATATGTTATTAGGATTGAAAGCTTTAGGATTCCAAGCCATATCGAGGAAGAACTGAATTGGGTATTCCATCGGTTTCAAGTCACCCACGTTTACAACCCAAAGTTTTCTGATACCATATTCATAACAAAGGTTCATCTGTTCCCATACACGCTCTACTTGATTACAATTCAGCCATTTGTAGTTTCTTGGACCACCTACATAGTCAAAGTGGTAATACATTCCATAACCACCTTTGCGGGGCTTTTCTGTTAATGAAGGCAATTTTCGTACATTCCCCCAATTATCATCGCATAGTAACAATGTAATATCGTCCGGTACTCGCATTCCTTTATCATAGTACTCCTGTACTTCTTTGTAGAGTGCCCATACTTGAGGTGTGTCAGCTGCTTTTTTACCGGTGACTTTGCTAATAATTTTGCGTTGGTCTTTAACAATATTCTGCAATAGGGAGATATTGGCATTTTCACTCATAGGTCTGTCACCGTCACCACGCATACCTACAGTAATCAGTGTTTCCCAATCTTTGCAACGCTCCATCCCTTTTGTCCAGAAATCCCGAAGCACAGCGCTGTTTTGGGTATAATTCCATTCACCTGTTCCACGACGTTTCCAGTCTTGTTGTGCCAATCCCATAGGTTCATGGTGAGAAGTACCCATTACAATTCCCATTTCATCGGCCAGAATACCGTTTTGTGCATCATCATCATAAAAAGCACTTCTCCACATGGCAGGCCACATGAAGTTCCCTTTTAAACGAAGTACAAGTTCGAAAACTTTTTCATAAAAACGACTATTAAATCCACCAAAGGTTTCTTTTGCCCAATTTCCTAATGATGGCCATTCGTCATTCAAAAAAATGCCTCGGTATTCTATCATGGGTTCTCCATCTGTATAGGTACCTGGAAGAATAGAAATGTTTTGTTTTTGCATTATAGGAACATCTGCCCAATAATGCCAAGGAGATACTCCCATTTGGGCAGATAACTCATAAATACCATAAATAGTTCCCCGTTTATCACTACCTGCAATAACAACAGCTTCTTCAACGCCTTCCAATGGCTGTTTTATGGTACAAAGAATATATTTTTCATTTTTTCCTTTTAATTCATCAGCAGGAATTTTACCTGTTGATATTAATTGCTTTATCCAACTACTATTATCGATTGAACCGATAATCAGTAATTGTGTATCTGTTACAGAATTGGTTAATTCTGGTTTAACTCCGGTTACTGCTTGTGCATCGGCTTGTAAGTTACTAACTGCACGAAGCACTCCTTTATATTCCTTATTATCTACTAATATCGGACAAGACTTGCCCTCTTGTATCCATTTAAAACCGTTCGAGTCGTTCGTCACAAAACGTTCAGCAGCTTTTAATGGCTGCATCAAAAAGATACTTGTTAAAGTCAAGAAAATCCAAATCTTTTTATTTCTCATAGTGTTAATTTGTAAAAACCGCTTGTAGGATATCTTATGATATCCCTACAAGCGGTTTGATGAATACCTACTTGTTTATTTTAGAAAACGATTTATCTGTACTCAGGATTCTGATAATTCTTCTTTTCTTCGTCTGACATCTCCATACCATCAATTTGTCCTTGCGGAATAGGTCGCAAATAATGTCCTGGATTGATTGTACGAGTATATGTTTGAGCGTTTCGGTCTCCTTTTTTTCCACATATTACATAAGTATCGGCATATTCATTCCATTTTTGTGTACGAACGAGGTCGGCCCAACGTTCACCTTCACCGAAGAATTCTCGAGAACGTTCATCAAGAATATAGTTGATAGTGATCGTTGTCGGAGTAGCAGCTGTCATAGCGTCACTCTTGTCTATATCTACTGCACTCTTCAAAGCATTACTGAATGTCCACTTACCGGCACGTGCTCTAAGGACATTAATCAATTCATAAGCACTTTTACCTGGAGCTGTTGAAGCACCTTTTACAGCTGCTTCAGCTGCTATAAGATAAAATTCAGAGTATTTAGCAATATTGTAGGGACGCGTACTACCTGCATTTGGTATGCCTGGCCCGTCGCCGTTGTCAGTACGATAAGGGCCTAATTTCCAAAGTCCGGGATAGATATAACGGCTAAAAGCGCTAGGTCCCACAACGTAATCGCTACGGTCAGGCAAAGTACCTGCTCCAACATTATTAGTACCTGCACCATCCGGATATTGAATAGCAGGATCGTCCTCAGATAATAAAGTCAGTAAAGGTTCTCCTTCTGCTACGGCTTTCCCATTGGCAGCTGCTACAGTAATCCAGTTTTGCTTATTTGTTGACCAATTACCACGATAAACAGTTACAAAAGTACCGTCATAACGAGAGTCATTAACTTTATCAGCAAAAGTATGAGTGAATACACCATGAGGTGGAGCCATACGAGTCCAAGGACGACCATAAGATTGTTCGGCAACACGAATAATCGGAGCAATGTCCTTTCCATTTTCATCTTTAGCTCTAACATCTGTATATTGCCAGTTCATCATCCAGCCTGCAAAATTGTTAGGAGCGGAGCTTGAATTTTTATCACTGAATATACTACCACCATTGTAATACTCGTCTCCTTGTGTATGGTCCGCATATAATAAGATTTCCTTATTACGGTCGTACATACCAGCATTTACTTCATAGAAACTTTCCATCAAACCATACGGACCAGGATTGTTAATAGCTTCTACCGCTATATCATAGGCCTTTTGAAAGTACCATGCCGCATCATGTCCATCCGGGTCTATACGATCACATTCGGGATAGGTAGGAATGTTATTGGGATTTTCCAGCCACCAACCATATGTCAGATATGCTTTTGATAGGTATAAACGGGCTACATTTTTGGTAACTCCACCGATAACGCGAGGATTATCAGGCAAATCAGAAAGAGCTTTGTTTAAATCAGGGAAAATAGCTTTTGTATATACTTCAGGAACCGTATTGCGTACAGAAGTACGTGATGTTGAAGTATTAAACTTCAATTCACCGGCACCCAAATCCAAAGGTACGCCACCGAATGTTTGAACTAACGAAAAGTAATCCATGGCACGAAAGAAATACGCTTCGGCAAGCAAAGATGCCGAAATACCTACTGCAATACCATTTTCAATAACACCATTGGCTGTATTGATATTAGGGAAAGCTGCGTTCCACAATACATCTGTACGCCCCGTACTTGATGTCAACGTTCCTACTCCAGACAAGTCAGCATTTTTGAAGTTACCATCGGCCAAGTCACCATAGGTGGCTTCATCCGTACCTACTATGCGGGAGTAATAATAACCCTGTCCATAAATCCAACGTAAATGTGCATACATGGAAGTTATACCACCTTCTACACCTCTTTCTGTCTGGAAGAAAGTAGGTTCATAAATGCTACGTGGTTGCTCGTCTAAAATATCCGAACAAGAAGTTACAAAAATCAAGGCTAATGCCGAAGTTCCCAGAACTCTTATGTTAGTTAAAATAGATTTCATAATTGCAATGCTAAATTTAGAATGTCAAGTTAATGCCAAATAAATAGTTACGTGTAGCGGGAGTGTTGGTACCTACTGTCAAGAAACGGCTACGGATACCAGTTGTAACTGCTACATTCTCATTTCCATAAGAGTTAGTTTCTGGATCCAATCCGGTTTCTTTGTGGAATGGAGAGCATATAACAAACGGATTCTGTATTGTTACATAGGCACGTAAACTTTGAATTCCGAAGTTTTTCAACCATTTCTGTTGTTCAAAATTGTAACCTAAAGAAATGTTACGAACTTTCCAATAAGATGCATCGAAATAGCTCAATGTACTACCATATTTGGGGTTTTCACTGCTTTGTATACCACCTGGCTTCGGATATTTGGCGCCAGTATTATTTTCTGTCCAATAATCTACGTCTACTTGTCCACGACGACCAGTCAACAGATTTAAATAGCCACTGGGGTGATGTAATGAACTAATAAGTATACCACCGTATTTAAATGCTGTAATAATATTCAAATCGAATCCTTTATAAGCGACACGTGTGCTGAAACCACCGGTGAATTTCGGTTCCATACTAATAATTTGACGATCGTCCGGACCAATCATACGAGTGGGTGTACCATCAGGATTATAATCGCCGGTATATTTAACTTTAATCATACCAACGTTACCACCCGGTTCTAAAATATCAAGGTAAGGATCACCTTCTTGCCATAAACCAATCTTTTGGTAATCAAAAAGGGCATCTATAGGATAACCAACAAACCAGTTATTGGATTCATCACGCATACTACCAGAAGCTAATTCTGTTAACTTGTTACGGTTAGCACTGATATTGATACTGGCATCCCAAGTCCAACCATTATAGTTGTCAAGGATTGTACCATTCAAAGTAAATTCTACACCTTTATTTTCAGTTTTTCCTACATTCCCCATATAACTGCTTACACCGGAAGTAGATGGAAGATTTACATTTTGTAATAAGTCGGTTGTCTTCTGTATGTAGTATTCCAATGTACCGGACAGACGACCTCCAAGTACTGTGAAATCAAGACCGAAGTTCCAAGTAGATGAATACTCCCAACCTAAATCATAGTTAGGTAATGAAGATACATAGTAACCGGTAGCATAACCAGTAGGACCAAAGTTGTAAGGACGTGTAGATAATTTTCCCCATGTGGAATACGGATTAATAGCTTGATTAGAAGTTTGTCCGTAGCCTATACGTACTTTCAAAATATCCAACCACTCAAAATCATCCATAAATGATTCCTGACCGATATTCCAACCGGCAGATACTGCTGGATAAGTGTGCCACTGATGTCCTTTTGCCAAACGAGAAGAAGCATCTGAACGAACAGTTGCCATAAACATGTAACGGTTATCATAGGTATACATTACACGTCCCATCCATGACATCAGACCGCTTTTCTGGTAATTCCAGTTGTCAGGATTAACTGTAATAGTTCCTTCTGCACGTCCTAAATTATAATATTGCAGATACTCTGCAGGAATATCGGTTGCTGCAATATCAGATTTTGTATATACCGTTTCTTCAGCAGAGTACATACCTACCACATTCAATTGATGTTTACCGAATGTCCGGTCATAAGTCAGTAAGTTTTCTACTGCCCAATTAGTAGTTTCAGAGTGTGTTAAAGATGCTGTAGAAAGAGCATCAGCTGTTGTATTGTCTACGCCTTCACCTTTAAAAGTACCTTCTTTTGTACTGCGATAGTTTAAACCTAAATTGACACGATATTTCAATCCTTTTATCCATGGGCATTGTATTTCAGCAAAAAGGTTGTTGTAAGTACCTAACCCTTTTTTTTCATCCAACCAACTATCTTCAAGACCTTCTACAACATCTCGTGTCATGGTGAAATATTCATCTTGGCTTACTTTTATCGTTCTCTTCAAACTGCCATCATCATTATAAGGATTAACAAGTGGAGTACTTGTCAATACATTATACAAACCGATATTTGCCCCCTTCGTTATGTTATAATTAGTATTGCTAGTCAGTCCGAAACGGAAATACTTACCTACACCTTGGTCAAAAGAACCACGTACTGAATAACGAGTGTAGTTCTGTGTAGGGATAACTCCTTGGTCTTTATAATAAGCAGCACCAAAACTGTAGCTACCATTATTTGTACCACCACCTACACTAATGTCATGGCTGGTTACCATTCCTGTGCGATACATTAAATCTTGCCAGTCTGTATTACAATCGTCCGATTCATCTATTGAATTTTCGAACTTACCGGCATATTTACGCATTTCAGCGAACTTTGGACCATCCATCATCGGATATTTGGAAAATACAGTTTTTGCACCTACATAACCGTTATAGGTAAATTTAGCAGGTGTTCCTTGTGATCCTTTGTTTGTAGTAATTAAAATAACTCCATTAGCTCCACGTGATCCATAAATAGCAGTAGAAGAAGCATCTTTCAAGATGTCCATACTTTTGATATCACCAGGATTAATATCAGATAAATCTCCCATGAAAGGAATTCCATCTAATACAATCAGCGGATCATTGGAAGCGGTTAGAGAACGGGTACCACGAATACGTATCTGCATTGAAGCACCGGGACGTGAAGATGTTTGAGACATATCCACACCGGCAATGCGATTTTGCAAGGCATACGTAATATTTGTAGCTGGCATTTCACGCAATTTGTCACCGCCCACTGAAGCGATAGAACCTGTTACGTCTGATTTGCGAGCTGTACCATAACCGATAACAACCACTTCCTCCAATGCTTTGGAATCTTCTTTTAATGTAATGTTAAGATTAGTGTTCCCTTTGATAGCAATCTCTTGTGTGACATATCCAATATAAGAAATTACTAAAGTTGCGTTTTTCTGTACAGTCAACGAGAAGTTTCCGTCCAAATCGGTTATCATACCATTGGTTGTTCCTTTTTCTGTTACGTTGGCGCCAATAACCGGTTCACCGAAATTATCTTTCACAATACCCTTTACCATGATATTCTGAGCAATACTGCACAGAGGTATCAGGCAGAGTAACAATAATAGCCCCAAAGGCCTAAAATAATAAGTTGTGCATTTCATAAAAAAACAAGGTTTTAATTGAATAAAAATGTTAAATCAAAGTGTAGACTCATTAAGGTTCTTTTTATGTTTTCATATGCTATCTTTTTTGAGTTAGACATTTGTTTTGATTCTCTACATTAGTTAACAGCGAAGTGAGGAATATATCCTCAACTTTTGGTATAAGCAAAAATACTAATCATTTAATAGACAATAGGCTATGAATGATACCTGTATTTTGTTTTTTGTAACATGGATTTCTATTAGTGTTACATTCTTTTTTGTCTATGTTACATTAATAGAAAAAAAGATGTGATAAATGGTGCCGTAGAGATGAAAATAAATGATTATTCGCATAGTGTCCTATTATAAGTTCTGGACTTGAAATCGGTGTTATAGGTGATTGCCACAGCCACTAGCCCGTCGAATATCTTTTCTCCTAAGTACCGTCTATTGAACTTGTAACAGAACTCATTAAGATAGTATTGGAAATATTCGTTTTTGAGTTTATAATGAATGCCTAGTAACAACCTTCTTGCATTGCTTATTGCAATGTGCACCCATGGCAGGAAGGTTTTTATAATGTTCTTGTCTGCTTTCACCGTCTGGTGGCTTTGCACCTGTTCATTGAACTTAATATAGGATGTGGAATCGTCCGTAGTTAATTCAACGGACGTTTCCAATTGTTCTTTGACAATCTTGGTAATAGCCTCCGACTCTAGGTTGGATATGACCTGCATTTTAAGATGCCTAACCGTTTTGGAGGATCTTCCTTTCTTTGGGGCTTTCTCTGAAGACGAACTTTTGACCATTACAAGTACCTTGGCTTTCTTTTGACTGCCACGTTCCCGCTTTAATGGTTTGTCTTTTTCCTCTTCAGGAAGCTCAATGTAAAAGAATCCTTCGTCCAGTTCCACCTGTGCGGTGAGCTGGTGACGGTCGTCACGTTTACCCATGACATCTCTTAATTTGCAGACCATTTCCCAGATGGATTGGTAGCATTTGTGTCCTAACTGACGGCGGAGTTCTTCTGTAGAAAAGGACTTCTTGATGCTCGTTAGCAGAAACATGGCTGCTATCCAGTAGTGGAAAGGAAGTTTGGAATGTTCCATAACGCCTCCTGAACACAAGGACTGCCTGCTGTGACAATGTCTGCATTTAAAGGATAGTTTAGCCGGGCACCAGATACGATCCTTACAGCCACAACGCTTGCAGACAATACCGGATTGTTCCTTCTGCTCCTTCAGATAAGCGATGCAAGACGCTTCATTCGGGAATTGTTGTATGAATTTCAATATGTTCATAATATTTTGATTATGATTTACATTATAAATATGCTGAAATTCAGTAAAATACAAAAAAGTGTAGACCTGATATTTCATCTGCGTAATGTTAAATATTTAACGGACAGTATGCGGATAGTCATTTATATAATATTGCTTTTCAAACGAATTTAAAACAGCTTCTTATTTCTATTTACACAAATTATCTTCCACTTTTTATAACTTCATTTATTCAATAGCGCATAAGCACACCATATTATTGGAGCCTGCCCATGATAATCTCCAGCTATACGGGGTCTGTCCATATAATATTGTTTACTGTCTTTTTTGCCGGTTCCGATACAAACTTCAGTCAGATCATTCTCTTCATTAATATAATTGCACAACCCAAGCCATGCACGACGTGCTATAGGACCATATTCATCTTCGTCTAACCAACCGTTCTTGACACCTACGATCATTGCATACGTAAACATGGCCGATCCTGAGGTTTCTGTCCAAAAATCCGGTTCGGTAATCAATTGGTTCCAGAGTCCGTCTTTGTTGACATACTTTTTCAGACTGTTCATCATCAACAAATACCCTTTCATGATACGTGCACGATTAGAATTATTTTCCGGTAAATTACAAAGTATTTCTGTCATACCTACAGCCATCCAACCATCGCCACGTCCCCAATAATAAGGTACGTCAGGAGCATGATAGAAAAGTCCATTGGCATGTTGTAGCTCATTTAAATAGAGAACCATTTCTTTTGCAGCTCGATTTATATATTTAGTGTCTCCGGTTATCTTATATGCTTCTGACTGCACAATAGTAATCATACACATATCGTCAATCCACAGACGTGTCTGCCATGAGTAACCTTTTTTATGCCATTCACGTTCTTCTTCAGTAGCATTATCCGGTAATATCCATTGTGTGTCAGCATAAGGAAGACCAAGTTGAAGATAACGTTGATCCTTTGTAATACTATAGAATCGTAAAGGTAGGCAACCAAACATATTTTGGTCTACATGAATCGGAGGAGGCAAGAGATCTTTTTCAATATGAAACAGCAATTCGAAACGATTTCTCAATTGTTTTATGAGCTCTTCATTATTTGTCTGTTCTGCAAATCGGAGCGCCCCATACCATGTACAAACTTCGGCATAGTGTATACCTTTATCGAAATAAAGTTGGTGTTGGGTTTCAAGAAAACGCTTACTCAACTTGTCTCCTATTGTTTTGGGATTAGCTCGTACAGGAAAATCCTCAAAATAATTTTGGGCCAAAACCACATTTGAAGTTAGAAACAAAATCATTAACAATACATAAATTTTATAAAAGTGCTTTTCCATAATTATAGTCATTTATGTCCCGTTAAAATCGGGACGAGTTAATAATTAATGCAAATCAGGAGTTGAAATATTAATATTGATTCACGATCTAAAAGTTTACATCTCAGTTAATATCTTATTGCTTTATTTCAAATTCTCCTTAAAAGTCAGTATATTAGGAGAATTATACCACTCATTTTCTAATTATGATTTCCAAGGAGAAAAAGTTAAAACTAATAGGTTTGTATATGCATATTTGTGATGTCTATAAGTCCTCCCTGCGTTTAGCAAGTGAAATGTATCACATATCAATCGCCATTATATTATCTGCGATTCTTCTGAACTTATCATTGTTTAAGAATTCTACTAACTGAGTAAAAACGTATTTATCTAAGTTCATTTTGAGACCGCTTTAATTAACAAAGATATGATTTTAAATCGTCGCGCTTTATATTTCAAAGAACTATTCATCCTCTTTTAGGGAACATTAACGAATTATAGTTTTCATTTTATGGTATATGACAATAATAGTAACACCGAATTCCATTCATTTAACAAAAATAGGATTCTATTTTTACACCTTAAAAAGGTCAAACAGCTAATTTCTTGAAAATCAATTTTAGGAACACTGCAAATATAGAAATTTATTTAGAAGTAAATTCTTTATAATAGTTAAAAGTTAACATATTAACAGAGAGATTTCGTAACTTTATAGTCATTAATCAATTAAGCTATGAAACAATACTCAACCAATCTTACTGAAAACCAGTGGCAAGTTATAAAAAACATGTTAGAGCCTGAAGAAAGATACAGAAATATTTACAGTGTTCAGTTTTGACGGCATTCTATATGTCGTAAAGACAGGATCCAATGACGTATGCTTCCCTCGGACTTTGCTCAATGGCAGACAGAGTATTACTATTTCAGCAAATGGAAGAATGAGGGGGGCTTGAAGAAATCTTTGACACGCTTCGCGGCATGGTCCACCGGCTTTCAAGCAAGAAAACAACTCCAAGCCTTGGAATCATCAATTTAAGGAGCATAAAGACCTCCCATCACACAGATAGCCCAAAAGGGTATATAATAATTTTATACTTCAATATTATGTTTTTTTATTCTCAGCTCCACAGAACATTCAGCACCAATTTTCCGTTTATCTATTCAAGTCTTCCGGATAATGGTGTAGTCTGTATGGTTAAGGTTTAGGTTACATCTCCGGTCAATTGGAATACTACATTTCCGGGAGGCTTTTATTTTGGGAAGTGCCCCCTGACTACAAAACCGAGATATGCAAATGAAAATCATACAGGAGAATTCCGTCTTATCATCTCTGACCAGATAAGAGAGATAATGTTTACTACATGTTGAAAACATAGTGTTAATAAAGTCAAGCAATATGTTAGGATGGTAGTGTGACCGGTATAAAATACATCCTATTCATCACCAGACAAGACGTACCAGCAGTAGTTCTATCTAATTAAGAGGGTTATAATTCGGATTTTACAAGTATAACTCTTTCCAGCCATAATTCCAAGACATATATCGCCGCCGTACATTTTCCACACTGATATATTCTCCAGTACCAATGAAGAGTATGGAGATTGGGATAGTGTGGAAGATGAACCGGCGGTATGATATACAGTTTATTTCAGATTTTTGTTTTTGGTCTGGATTTAATAGTTAAATCTTGTAGGGAAGTCGTGCCTGATTTAGAATTTAATTTTTGGTTGGATTCTTTTTATTATGAAACCCTATCCTAATTGCAGAGTCAACCGTAGGCAGGTTATATAATAATTTATACTATACAACTATATCATAATAACCCACTCAGGCGGCGTGAGCCTACAACAAACGAAAGATATATATACAATAATTTCATGCAACTTTTTTTCTTAAAATAAGAGATTTTTCTTAAAAGGAATAGGTTTTATAGAGAAAAATATTGATGCGTTCCGTTTACTCTCCATTGGTCAAATTGAGTACCCGAAAATGTTGCATATGTAAAATCAGTAATAGATCAATGAACCTGCGCATGACACAATTTATTTTACACTCCCCCCCCCCAGCATTTGTACCTTATTTGCACAATTTTTTATAACACTTTTGTCTTACAGTTATGTATTACACTCTCACTACATTGGCTCCGCCTTACCCCTTTACTTATAATTTATAGATTTTTCCAAGGTGTCCGAGCTGCGCTACCGCAAACTTGCCCATTACACTGCAATCGCCGCCCACAAGAGCGCCGGGGCTCTTTGTACAGTCAAGGTCGCCCTCTATCTTTATACGACAGCCTACAAGTGATGTGCTTGTCAGATTGCCTCTTGTCGTGATAGTATCGTTTTCGCCGAAAGCTATGTTTATATTACCATACTGCGACTGTACCGTACTTGCAAAAACTCCGTTCTTGACGGTTATATCACCCTGAGCTGTCAGCGTAGCGCCTGTTACCATACCGGATATGGTTATGGATTTGCCCGCTGTTACGGAAAAACCCTCCTGTACACTGCCCTTGATGACAACATCACCAAGGAAGTTTATATTACCCGTCTTTACATCTATATCTGATGAAATCTGGAATGTGGTTTCAACGTTGAATCTTCCGCCCTTGTATATGAGGTTACCGCTGTCAGCGGCAAACAGTTTCGTGCCGTCTGCGGAAAGTACCGTGTTTGCGCCCTGCGGTATGAGCGGAGGTCTGCCGGGACGTGGTGCTATCACCTGTCCGTATACGTTTATCCCCTCTTCACCCTGTGTTTCGGGGATTATATTGCATATCAGGTCGTTTGCCTTGACATTTACTATTAACCCTAAGTCACGGTAATCGACACTGCCGTCCTCCAGCTTTCTCGGAACAAGCTTCTTATCCGTGTCAAACAGGTTGTCTACTCGTCCGTTTTCGCCGTCTATAGCCGCATAGCCGCTTGCAACCGTAAATATCTTGTCATACAGCCTGTTCTCGGCTATCTCCCGGAGCAGTTCTTCGTCTATTCCGTATACGACGTGCTCGTCCTTGAGCGCCTGACGCATAGCTTCTACAGTAATATCCTTACCCGAAAACTGAGGTGAAAAAACGCACATATTGGCTTCAAGCTTATTGTCGCTTACAACGACCTTTGCGGACGCATCCACATTAAGCAGCGGATTTGTTTCCTGCGGACGTTGCATTGTACCTCTGTTGTTCAGCTCTATGCCCTCTAGCGATGTGTTGGATGTTTTTTCAAGTTCAATGAGCTCTGACATTGAAGCGTCAGCCATCTTCTGTCTTTCGGATTTTTCCATCAGCGCACCTCCCTGTGTGATGATTTATATACATTCCTATGAAAATTTCTGTTTTATATTGTCTTGTTTCCTTTAAGACTTGACATTATCTCAAGCGAGCCGTCTGCCGCATTGAATGATACTGTCCTTCCGTAGTTAAGTCCCGTGTCCGATGCGATTATCGGCACGCCGAGCTTTGCAAGCGTTTTTTTCGTTGCCTCAACATTACGGTCGCCTATCGACATTGCAGGTGACGTGGTAGCAAACATATTTGCTCCGCCTGCTATTTTTGCGGTTATTCTCGATGCCGCCGCACCGCTCTTTATCATACTGTCATACAGCAGTTTTATGCCCGTGTCGGCAAATTTGAACTTGTTATGGTCATTCGGTATAGCACTGCTGTCCGGGAGCATTATATGCGCAAGTCCCGCTATACCAAGTGTTTTATCTATCATACATATCCCGACGCAGCTGCCAAGCGCATATGTCACCAGTAAGTCGGGTGACTTGCACAGCTTCTGGTCGGATATCCCCACAATTATCTTGTTCACTGGTCTGCTACCCCCAGTTTTCCGAGCAACGTCCTCAGCGACTCAACAGTGGGTATAAGAAGCATATCGGACTGTATCTCAACTGAATCTATCAGAAATTGTTCGCTTATCATTAGTACCCTTTCATACGCTTCCGAAAGCTCCGTTGCGGGAACTGTCATTATAGCTCCGAGCATATCGGTCGTCAGCGCAGGCACAGACATATCGATTGTCATACCGCTTAAATCCGCTATGGCGTTGACATAACTTCCGCCCATTATGTTTCCTATTTCGCTCAGCACCGATATATCATCGGCATTCAGCTCATACAGTGAAAATGAGCGTTCGCCCGTAAGACCCGTTACGATAGTTTTCGCAAACGCCTCTTCCAGCAGGAACATTATCATTCCGTCTGCGTCCCCTTTAAGCCGTATCAGTATTCCTACCACCAGCTTGTCCGGCGAACCGAGCGACTCTATTGCGTCAGCCACGTCCATAAGCCTTACCTGCGGCACCTGCATATCAATACTCCTGTTAAGGAGCTGTGACAACGCTGTTGCGGCATTTCCCGAGCCGATATTTCCTATTTCCTTAAGCACATCAAGCTGTACCGGGCTTAAATCGTCGTAACTGTTTATCATAATAGACCTCTGAAATTATTAATCTTATAGCTGTATATAACCGCACAGCCTGCCGGTATATCTACCGACAGACCCACGGTTAAAACTCAGAAATGCACCATTGTGCTTTACTGCCTCAGGTTGTTGGTTATACGCTCCAGCTCATCTGCTGTCTGTACGACCCTTGCGCTCATCTGATAAGAGCGCTGTGTTTCGATAATGCGTACCATATCGCCCGCAATGTCCGTATTGCTGCGTTCGAGTGCCATTCTTATCTTGTCGATACTCCTGTCGGCAACCGCCTCTCCCGACCTCTCGGTAGCAGTCATCTTGTTACTGCCGAGAAGCTCGAGTCCAAAGTTGTTGTCGAATGTGTACACACCTATCATTTTTGTAAGTGCCTCATAGTCCGGTTTGCTCGTACCATCTATAAAGGGAATTGTAATGTGATTTCCCTCATAATCAAGCACAAATTCTCCGTTCGCACTTACAAGCTCCCAGTGGTCGCCTATCTGCGACATCTGGAAATCGCCCGCTCTTGTGTAGTTTACATCGCCGTACTTATCCATTACCGCAAAGAAGCCTTCTTCCGTCGGTATGGCAAAGTCAAGGTCGTTGTCGGTATATGTAAATACGCCCTCGCTGTACATAAGCTGAGTGCTATGCACATATTCACCGTGACCCGTCTGCCAGTCAGGCTCCGTATTTCTCTGTACCGTATAGATACAGTCCGCAAAACTCGGACGGGAAGCCTTGAAGCCCACCGTATTCACGTTTGCAATGTTGTTAGAGTAAACGTTAAGTCCTTCCTGCTGTGCAATCAGACCCGTCTTACCCGTGTAGAACGCTATGTTCATAACATATCCTCACATTCAGTCATTTTACAGCTTGATTATCTCGCTTGCCGCTCTGCCGTTGATAGTATCCATATACTTCAGCACGGCGCTGCTTGCCTCGAATAATCTCTGTGTTTCCATAAGAGAAGTGATCTCCTTGTTAGCGTCAACGTTTGACTTTTCAAAACAGCCCTGGATAATATCATACTTCTCACCTGCGGGAATTGTCATATCCCCGTCATATGAGAACAGATCGTTACCGACCTTTGTGACATCGGCGTTTTCGGGTATGTAGCTGAGCCTCAGTTTTTCTATGACCTCGCCGTTCTCGTTCAAGATATTACCCTCGTTGTCAACAATGAAATCATCGTTTCCGATAAATATTTCGCCGTTCTGACCGAGAACACGTCCACTGTCGTTAAGGCATAAATAGCCTTCTCCGTCAAGTTCAAACTGACCGTTCTTTGTCTGATATACGTTACCCTTTGAGTCCTGTATATTGAAATACACGTTTCCCTGAATGCCTATATCAAACGGGCTTTCGGTAAATTCAAAGCTGCTCTGCTCAAGGT
>ERZ791569.498-NODE-498-length-23840-cov-8.219760_pt1 | contig 23840 bp, 19 predicted proteins | sample MGYA00509973_ERZ791569 | MGnify/ENA primary metagenome ERZ791569 (study PRJEB30046, sample SAMN00791902) | human gut metagenome | study: EMG produced TPA metagenomics assembly of the A metagenome-wide association study of gut microbiota in type 2...
ACGGTGGAGGAATTCAAACGATTTCTTGAGGAGAAGACCGGAAAGACGTTCCGGCGTATGAAATGAACGAATTCTCTATAACGCCCTTTCACGGGCTGCATTTGCTTCTGCTTTTGCTTACGAATACGCTCAAGGTCGAACAATTGCAGTTGTATACGCAAAGGGCGTTTCGCTGACTGTGGTTTTTCAAAAAAGAAGCCGGCGAACCTCAGACGGAAAAATAGTTGAACGAAAAAATTTGACTTAATTAGGCAAATAATACTCTGATGCACCAAAAAACAGCATAAATTTCCCTGCAACTATAAGTATATAGGCGGTTGCACATTTGGGATATTAAAACATGAGCAAAATGCACATACAATACAAGTTAAGAACACTTCATCTGCAGGAGACTTGTTTGTATGATAGACTACGCATTTATAGGCGCACGGCTCAAGGAAGCGCGCATACGGAAAAACATGACGCAGGAGCAGCTGGCTGCGATGACTGATGTGGGGTCTACACATATCAGCCATATTGAAACCGGCATGACGATTCCCAGCACAAAGCTGCTTGTGCAAATGATGAATATTCTGGACTGTGATCCCGCCGAGGTGCTGTGCATGGAAATGCGCAGTGTGCGGCCTGTCCTGAACAGTTGGCTTTCTGATCTGGTCGCAGATTGTAACGAGGATGAAGTAAAAATCATCACGGATACTGTCACGGCACTGAAGGCAAGCCTGCACCGTAACCGAAGCGAAGATAAATAAAGGGGATAAGCCCTCTTTTGCATATTCTGCAAAGGTTGGGCTTCATTTTTTTACCGACACACACCAAAAAGACCTTGCCTGAACTATGGACAAGATACAAAGTGACGCTAAAGACAGCCCTTTACGCGAATACGTTTTGAGCTGAGACAACGCCGAATATCAAAACGCCCGCATTCTGCCCTGAGCAGAATGCGGGCGTTTTTCTTGTGTCGAAAAGAAACAAAAAACACCGTGCGGTGCAGAGGTCCGCCCATAATGGCCGTTCCCCCAACGAAACCATTATGATAAAGGAGGCCTGCTGCCATGCGGGATAGTCAGTACAAGTCGTGCGCGGTACAGAACCAGTTTACAGCCTATCTGATTGCCGCGATTCGCAATTACAAAAGAACGTATTTAAGGAGAATTTCCACAGCTCTTCGGACAGAACTGCCCATGGAGGGACACAGCGAGGTGATGGAATTATGTGAGGAAACGGACTTCTTCTGTGGGCTGCCGCTGATGCAGCGATTGGAGAATGAGCGTCTGTTCGCTGCTATGCAAGGGTTAAGCGAGCGAGAGCGTTACATATTTCTGTCTAAAGTCCTTGGAGAGATGAGTCTTTCGGAGATTGCGCTGTCGCTCGGTATCACCTATGGAGCTGCGGCCATGTCCTATCATCGCACGGTCTCGCGCCTGAGAAACGCTGTGGGAGGTGGTAAAGGTGAATGATTTCATGGAGCTGTTCATGAGTGCGAAGACCGGGGATTCGTCTGCAATGGAGGAACTTCTGCATATGTACTACCCGCTCTTATACAAGGAATCCGTGGTCAACGGGATCTTTGATGAGGATCTGCTTCAGGAACTGTGCCTGCTGTTCTTAAAGTGCGTGGCAAAGTTCAATATTCGATAGAGAGAAATCTCCCGTCGCATTCTAAGGAAATTATGGTTTAGCCGCTGCATGGAAGAAGCCCAGTTCGCATGAAAGGCGAGCTGGGCTTCCCAATTTCACTAATAACTATACATTTTCAAGTCTCTCAACGGCTTCTTCATAGGTATATACCGGCAGAAACCTCGTCCCTTCGCAGACCGCCGAGAACACGGGGGGATGACCTCCTGCATCGCAGGCGAACACTCCTTCTGCCTCTACGGCGGCATTCAGTCGCTCCAAGTACATATAGAGGTTCCCGGAACGATCCATCCTATATCCCGGTGCAGAGCCAATCTGATGCTGCCCCATATAAAGCCGCGTTTCTTCCGGCAGGGGCATCAACAGCTTACACGTGGCTGCCCGCGACGGTCGTTCCACCATCGGAGCAAAGAGGCTGCTTTGCTCTCCAAACATGGGGCCGCGTGCGTGTACGCGCTCCTTATACGGGAAGTGACAGGTGTTTTGCCAAAACATAGCGGTTAGCCTGCGGACATTCTCGCACATGGCATAGGTATCGATCATCTCATGGGGACGGTGTTCATTGAAATAACCTGCGCTGATATTGACAGCCGCAGTTTTCAAGTGCGGTGCGACCACAGAGATGTCGCTGAACGAGCCGGAGTTCTCCTTGAAACCGAAGCTGCAAACGAACTCCATGAAGTCAGGGTTATCGCAGTGATAGAATACGGCGTCATTTCTGCCGCGCCGATCCAATTCAACGATATAGTTGACCTCCGGACGCAGCTTGCTGTTGGTAAATTTCCTTGCACCCACACCGCCGAGCTCCTCGTCTTCGCAAAACAAGATATGACAATGGCACTCGCGCATCAGCATCAGGATCATATACACACCGGCACGGTCATCACCGCCGATCCCGTAGGGCGACATCAGGTAGCGTCCATCCTCGGAGCAGCAGATGATATCCGGCCGATGGGTATGAACTGTGTCCAGATGGGCGACCAGCAACACGGGGACAGTACCTTCTGCATAAAGAAATCCGCTTTTGCAGACGGGTTCATAGTCGTGCGCGCGCAGTTGCTGCACAAGATGCTCTTTCAGCTCGCGCTGGGTCATCTTCAAGATGCTTTCAAAATGGGATATACTCATTCCCATAGCTTCGCAAATATTCATTATGCTCCTCCTCACGCCACCGCCACGGTAGCTTTTTCACAAAGCGTATGACCCATAGCACGACAGGCGGAGGCCATGCTGCACGATGCGCAACCGGAGGTCAACTGCTGGTAGCAGTCCTGACAGACCTCCACCAAGGTGCCGCGCCGGTTATAGGCTGGGTACATAGTGCCTAAAGTGGGGCGGCCGCAGGCGGCGCAAATATGCAGGCACGTCTTACAATAAAAACCATCTTCAAGATAGATTCCTTGACCACGCGCTACCGTCTGCCCGCATTTACGGCAGACGACCACCTCTTTGCAAGAACACTTGATGGCACCATTGCTCCGCAGCTCATTGCCGCAGCAGACACACCGAGCCGCAGCTCCGATGGTCAACTCCGTGTCTTTTCTATGTCCCTGCAGGACCGAGAGATTGCCGTGATAATTATAGTCCGGATAATGTAAGCTGCATCGGTAGGTCGAGAGATGGGCGTTCAAGTCAGGACGTTTTGTTTTCAGGTACCAGAGGTTTGGTTCCGTCAGGCATCGGGAAATAGCCTTCTGCACCAGATGGCGGAACAGCTTGGACACTTCCAGCGCGTTTCCTGTATCGGCAGGATAAAGCCGGGACTGGAACAGGGTGCCGTTTTCATAGAAAAACATCTGCCGGTATCGGCGTATGGCTTTGCGGTATTCCCCAGAAACGTCGGCATCTACGGCATAAAATACCATGCTGACTCTATCGCTCATATAGGAAAGACAACCCGCCTGGTATCCTCCGTCGCTAAGGCGATGGCAGGACACCCATGTGTTGGATTTGCTGGACATCTCCAAAAAGTCACAGGGATGTACGGAGAGAACTCCGATCTCCTGCATGGTCAACGGGTTCAGAGCGTCGGCAAGCTGTGCAAAAACGGCGTTGTACCGGGTGTGCCTATCGACGCCGTATTTCTTGCAAAGTTTTCCAATAATGCGGCTGGCCTTCTGATCTTTAGCACAGCGTATCCCGCCGCGCTGGCGTAGGATCTCCAGATTTTCTTCAGAAACGGTGCAGCTATAGCCTGACACGGCTGCATGCAGTGCTGTGCGGAAATCCTCCAGCTGCTCACCGCTGAGCATCTCAGAGGCGATGTCCAGCAGCGTGAAGGCCGTTTCATCTACCATATCAGGATGAATAGAGAGGGCCTGATTACAGTCGAAGATGATAGCCTGTTCATCCTCGTTCCAATTGGGATGACGCCGCAGCAGTGAAAGCAGATCCGCTTTCGCTGTCTGCCAGGCTGTCAGATTAGCCATAACACCCTCTTCCGAAAAACTCTTTTCGTATTTGTACATAACCTCATAAAACTCGTTTTTCAGCTCTGTGAGCTCTTTCACTTCATTCACACCTTTCTTGCATTTTAGAGTGGAGGGGTAGAGAGCACTGCGCTCTCTACCCCTTTTGCGACTAACGTCTGAGCCTCATTCTCCGATCATCTGGAAAAACTCGCCCGGTGACAGTACACGGATGCCCAAGGCACGTGCCTTATCCAGCTTACTGCCGGCGTTTTCACCACAGATCAGATAGTCGGTCTTTTTTGTTACAGAACTGCCGGCCACAGCACCCAACGATTCGATCTTCGCGTTGATGCCGCTGCGGGTATAAGGCTCGACCTTTCCGGTCACAACCATCGTGCAGCCCCCGAACGGGTTGCTCTCCATTGAGTGCGTTTCGGTAGTTACGGTTTGGATCGTCACCATTTCTTGTAATTCCTCCCAAAGAATACGATTCTCTTCTTGTGCGAACCATTGATGAATGTTTTGGTGCAGTGTTTCTCCAAAATCGGGAAGCTGTGAGAAATCGAAATCATTTTCCACGGCTTCTTCGAAATCGGAAGGCGAGCTGCCAAACTGCTTCGCCAGCACTTTACTGGCATGATTACCTATCATCGGGATGTCCATGGCAATCAGATACCTCTCAAATGTGGTATTTCTGCTGCGCTGTATGGCGCCCCACAGATTATCCCACGATTTCCTGCCAAATCCGTCCATGCAGATAATCTCCTGCATATAGTGATCCAGGCGATAGACGTCTGTGAAACTGTGTAGCCAGCCGCGAGCAATCAAACGCTCCAGTGTGGCCTCGGATAAGCCCTCAATATCCATAGCTTTTTTGCTGACAAAATGCACGAACCGCCGAAGCTTTCGCACGGCGCAGTCTGGGTTATCACAGAAGAGTGCCTTTTTCCCTCCGTCTGTAATATGAAACCGCGTTTCTGCACCGCAGCAGGGGCAGTGCTTCGGCGTTACAGCATCCAGATCAAAATGCCCACGCTCCAGATTCTCCTCAATATGAGGAATGATCATGTTTCGCTTGGACACCAACACACGGCAGCCGGGCATCAGTTCAAGCCCTTCAATGAAAGACAAGTTGTGCAGGCTGGCACGCGATACGGTGCATCCATCGATCACTACACTGTCGAGTACCGCCACCGGCGCGATCTCGCCGGTGCGCGAAGGTGTCCATTCGATATCCCGCAGGACGCTTTCGTATAACTCGTCCTCAAATTTGAAGGCGAGTCCATCCTTGAAGTGGTGACCGGTGCGCCCGCAGGTCCTGGAGTAGTCCACCTCATCGTAGGTCAGGACAAGACCATCGATGGGGAGATCGCTCATTTCTGCGGCCTCGCGCATTTGGGCTATGAGCTGTTCATATTGTGCCTTGTCGCCATCCTGCAACTGTACGGCATGAATGACGCCGAACCCAAACTCAGTGAGTTTCAGAAGCCGCGCATGTTTTCCGTTTGCCCAGTCCGTGTACTCCTCGAATCCCTCCAAAACCGAGAAGGGAAGAAATGACACATGGCGCTGGGCGCAGATCGCTGCGTCAAAAGCCCTTATGGACCCGGCTGCCAGATTGCGGCTGTTTTTATACGGATTGCCTGCGCTGTCCGTGATGGATTTCAGACTCTCAAAATCGCTGTTGTGGATGAAGCTCTCGCCGACGACCACCAATCGATCTTCATAGGGGATGCGTTCGGGAATGCCGGAGATCGCCTTTGCGTTGTGTGTGATATTCTCGCCGATATACCCATCTCCGCGCGTTGAGAGGCGGATAAGCTGACCGTTTTCATAGATCAACTCTGTTGTCAGACCATCCAGCTTCAGTGACAGATCAACTGTACGCCCTGCCTGAAATGCGATCAGATCCTCAATGCTCTTGGTCTTATCAAGCGATAGCAGGGGAATGTCGTGTGCGACCTTTGGTAATGCTGACACGACAGGATACCCAACCGTCTGTGTGGGCGAATTCGCCATGCAGACACCGGTATGCTCCTCCAACGCCAGTAATTCATCGTACATATAGTCGTACACATCATCTGCTACGCTGGGGGCATTGAGGTTGTAGTATTCGTGTCGGTATTGGTTGAGTTGTGCGACCAGCTTTCTCATAGTGCTCATTTCTACTGCGTTAGCCATTATGTTCATTCCTTTCGTTGATACTATCACCGAAATTCAGCTTTCGGATCATGGCAAGAATAGCGTTATCGTCATTCCACGGTGCAGACCATGGCTGCGGGGAAATGGTGTCATAACGCACGAAGACCTGGCCCTCCGAAATTTGCAAGGATACATCTGCGCGTTTTGCGCAGACGATGGCAAGATTCCCTAATTGTTTCATACTGTCCAACTCCTTTTTTAAGCTGCGGTCTTATCTGCGGCACACAGCACCTGCCGTTTCCATCGTTCAATAAAAGCCTTGATTTTTGCCGGAGGGTCTTCGTTACCGAAACCCCGTGCCTGCATAACCTGACCATCTCTTACCTCTATGGTACAAATCGACTTATCCGGTTCGGCTACCTTTCGCACAAATAAAATGACGCATTCACGCTGCGCGACCCGCTTAACATACCTGCCGACACAGTGGCGAAGAGCAGTGCCCTCGTCTATCAGTTCTTTCGAGGAATGGGGAGGGATCACCATAAGGTCTTTCCCCTTATATTGGTATAGCCTCTGCCATTCCTCAAAGCTGTCTGCAATAGCTTTTTCCTGCTCCGCTGTACGTTTGACATCCAGTGCCTCAACCACATGATCATGCGCGGATTTGAGATTACGCGGGAACAGTATAAAGCTGCTCTCTACGTCATATTGCATCTCCTTACACATACGAAGATAGTCACGATAATCGGCAAGAAGATTTGCCATGCTGTAGTACCGTATATATTCGGGAGTCTTTGTGGATGCAATGCGTATCTCGTATTGTGCGTCCGCATAGCGCATCAACTTGTGCATAGTCATATGAGAAAGCAACTCAGCCAAGACCGAAACGTCCTGTATGGCATTATTTGCGCACCACTTCATCATAGAAACATCAGGCCTTTTCCCGGCGTTAATAAACCATTGGATAACGTTAAGTTGTGCAATGCCGGGATCAACTTCCTGCAGCAGTGGTAGCCAGGAACGGTCGAGCTTCAGGACGTCTTGCAGGTTCTTCCCCTCGCAGTTTACCGTTTTGCCTATCATAAAATGATAAGATCCATATACGATGTCTGAGACCAGTCTGAACAGCTTTGCCTTGACCAAGTATTCGATCACCGGCCACTGTACGTATGCGTTCAGGTACGGGATGGCATCCATGGTGGCAGCGATTCGGGCAAATCTTTCTAATTGTGAATACTGCCACGGGGTGTTCCGTAAGAGCTCTGCAAGATTCCTAAAGTATAGATGTCCTGCTGTGTCCCCTTCAAAACTATCGCGCCACGAGAGGAAATGCGGGCGATACCCACATTTCCAGGGCGTCAGATCATCCTTGTAGGCGGACGCAAGATAATAGGGCGACGTACTGCAATGACCATCTGAACAAAGTGAAATAAAATGACGTGCATTTTCATATACGGAAAAGTAAACCGGCGTATCCGCATCGGTAAAAGTGCGGTATGCTTTTACGATCCGCAGCAACATCTCACCATTTTTTGCCTTTTGCAGCACTTGAACCGTTTCGCGGTCAAAAACACGTCCACGCCTTCCTCTGCACTTGAATGTGATCTTCTTTTTGCAGCGAGGGCAGAGACCGGAGGTGTTGTGCTTAGCTGCCGCAATACGGACCTCGTGCCGGCAAGCGGTACAATATGCATGCCCCGGCGCTTTTCGCTGGTAATCATAGAAGATATACTGCGGCATGACTTCGCGGTGGATAAAACCTTTAAGGCCTCGGGGCAGCACTGGCACATATTTCATCCGTTCTATGATCGCACGCTGCTTTTTCCACTTACGCTCCAGAGCCTTGCGACGAGAAATCGACCATTGCAGACAAATTAACGCCGAAATGGCACTGTGCTCGCATTTGCAAAAATGGGCGGTGCGAGTCTCGTCCTGCTGCCGATAGAAAGCGCATTTGGTGTCAAAACGGCATACCCGATCCAAATAATCAAATGGTGAGCATTGCCATGTCGCACTGGCGTTTTCTCTAAGGGAAAGAGTGGCAAAATCATACCGGCCTTGGAAAACCACCCAGCGGGGCTTGATACTGCCCGCCAGAATGTTCTCTCTCTGATAGATATAGAGCATCAGAATACGCTGCCCGGCAATATTCCGCACTGCCGTGCGGATAATATAGGGGCAGCTCTCTACATGAAGTACGCCTTCATTCAGATTAAATTCCAGTTCCGGCAAAGCAAACTTGCGGCAGGCGCGCTTGTCTATTTTACGCGTCATGCGCTCACCCCCAGGCTATCGAAAGAGATCTGTTCGTCCAAGGGTGCAGCTTCCGTTGGCGTGTCGGCTGGCTTTTCTTCCGCTTTGGCGGCGGGCTTCTCCGCTTTTTTCTTCTCTGCTTTTTTCGTCGTGCTGCTCCTGCCGCCGTAATACGGTTTAGGAACAAACTTTTCTTCTTGACCACGATCCTCCTTTGCGTTCATATCTTTGAAGTAATCCTCCGCCCACTGGTAGCAAAGCCCGTCCGGCACGTCGGTGCCGTAGCCTTCAGCTGAGGGCTTAACATCATTGTCCTCCATCTCCTGCTTGGCAAACTCAAGCGCCTTGCGGTTGATATAGCGGAAGCAGTTGACCATGTTCTTGCGGGGGTGCATGACATTCCGGGCAAAGGCCACATCCTCAAGGCAAAGCGTCTGGATATACTCGGTGACGCACTGCTTCATGTTACGGCGTGTCAGTCGTTCGGAATCGTCGCCCACACGCTTCATAGAGGCGGCCATCACTTCGTCATCGCTCATCGCTACCGCGTTTTCCCATGCGGCCTGTTCAGCTTCCTCCTTGGCTCGCTGCCTGGCCTCCCACTCGGCTTTCCGCTTGGCCTCAGCCTGCTCATGCTCCTGCCGCTTACGATCCTCTTCCGCCTTTTTATCTGCTTTCAGATTGGAAGGTGAAGGGGAATCATCTGCGTTTTGCTGCATCTGGGAGAGCAGAGCCTTCGCCTGCTCCTCCTCAGCCTGCTGCCGGTCGTCTGCCCGTCTGGACGCCAACTCTGCGGCATCCTGTATCGCCGGGCTTCGATCCTGTACATTATCCCGCAAGTCTGCGGCCATTTCTGAAAATACTCCCATAAGGCTCCTCCGTTTCAAAGTAAAACGGCATTGGGCGGGTGTAGAAACACCTGCCCGATGCCGTTAGTTTATGGTGGAACAGCTCAGTGCCGTTCCCGCTTATCTTTTGCCAGCTTTGGCGAGAACTTTACCGGCAGGAATTTATCATTCCCATCACAGTAAAAGTATCTGCGCCCGTTTTCGTCAAAGAACTCGATCACCGTGGAGGGTGAAACGCTGCGTCCATGATAATCCGCAGGCAGCTCGCCGCTGTATCGCGCCGCCACCAGTTTCAGGCGGATGGCGTCGTCCTGCTGCACTTCACACACCAGAGTTCCTTCATAGACCAGCGCGTACTCCGAGGCGGGCGGCTGTTCATAGCCGGCCTTCTGCAAAGCCCTGATCCCGCCAAAGGCGAAATCCGCGGCCTTGCCCTCAGATACATCCGGCTGGTAGATACGGAAACACTGCTGCGCTCGCAGGGATAAAAGATACTGCTCCAGTGCCGCGTCACCATCCCGCAAAAAGCGGGCGTACTCCTGCTCACTCAGACCCAGGTGATCGTGGAGCGTACTGCTGCCGGTGTTCCTCTCGTGCCATGCGGCGATCTCCTCACTGATGGCGTCAAAGGAACAGAACCCGCAGACAAATCGCGTTCTGAAATTCATTTGAGAAACATCTCTTTGCTCTTTTTTCTGCCGCATGGCAAGCTGCCAGTCATCAATGCCTTTATAATTCGGATCCCACGTCAGGCGGCGGCACTCCAACCCATGGCTGCGTGCCATGAGATAGATTTTCGACGCGCCCTTGCTGACAGCGGCGTTGTGATACTTGTCCATATCCTCGGCTTCAATGATGACCTCTGTGCCATTGGCGGCCAGCAGCGCAAACAGCATATCCAGCTTGTTGACGTTGTTGGCGCCTGCCGTAGCTGCAAAGGAGCGATCCATCAGAAAGTGGGCCACGTCCGCTTTCAACAGCCCTTCCGTCACATAGACAACCCGCGCAAAGGGATCGCCTACAAAATGGACAGGACTGCCGGAGGATACTCCGCGTTTCTTGGAAGCGGAGGATAGCCACAGGTACTTTGTCCCGCTCTTGTCGGGGTCGCTCTCCTGATCTCGGATAGGCGTGTCCAATCGGATCTGTGCGCCGCGTATCATCCCATCAATACCTTTGGCGGGGATGATGATCCCTGCCGTGACGGAATTGAAGTTGACCGTCCATTTGTCATCCTTACCTACATAGAAGCCGGGAACGCCCTCCACCTTACAGCCTCGGCTGCGCAGCTTTTGCGCCAGTGACCGGCACAGGTAGAAGGGCGGGGTACTTTTGTACCCCAGCCGTTCTATCTGTTCGTCGGTCAGCCCGCGCACCTCCCGGAGATGCTTGCGGTGTTGAGGCGTAAGCGTCAACAGCTCCAGCAGCATGGAAAAGGTCTGGTGGATCTCCTGCGGTGAGGCAAGGACGGATTGCTCGATCGCCGCCTGTTCCGGCAGCACCTTTGCGGTGTACTCCGGCGCCGTAAGGCCGTTTTGCAGCGTGTCGCAGATCTCACGGTAGGCTTCGGAATTGCTGATCCCGTATACCTTTCCGTAGAGAGACAGCATACCGCCGCCTTCGTTGCAGTAGTTGCAGCGCCAGAGGTTTTTAGCAAAGTTGATGTTCATCTTCCCCCGCTTATCACCGCAGATCGGGCAGTCGGCATATACGCTGTCCGCCTGTCTGCGCCGGATATGCAGATGCAGCAGCTCAGCCACATCCATGATATTGAACGGGAACTCCTGTGGCTGCGCCACCGCGCCACCTCCTTACCATCATCTCGAACGATTCGTCTGTCAGCTGGCATTTGCCAGACGCTGGAGCTTGTCCAGCATCAGCTTGGCACCGGCCCGCAGGATATTGTCATCCCCGGAATAGCCCTTCACATACCACTTGAGGCTGGCTGGCCGCCGCTCGGCGACTTGCTTGAGCGTCTGTCCGCTGCATGTGCCGATGGGCACGATGATCTCCTCGGCCTCCGCTTCGGTCATCAGAGTGCAGATGGTATCCACATCCATGTCCTTGGTATAACTGGCGGCACTTGGCTCGTCATATACGAAGGGCAGTTCCGTTTCTACCACAGGCTCTACAACGGCCTCCGCAGGCTGTTCCGCAGAGACTTCCACCGGCGCCGTGTCAGGTACGGCTTTTTCTGCATGGTGAACCACTTCCTGTTCAGGTTGTTGTACGACCACAGGCTCAATGTCGGCCCGTACCGCAGCAGGTTCCGTTCTGACCTGTTCCGCTGCCGCTTGAGGTGCAGGGGCCGGCTCGCTCCGCATAACAGGCGTGATCGGCTCTGCGTAAGGCGTATCCGCCTTGGGCATCGGTGCGAACTGGACGCCGAAGCCGGCGTTGGTCAGCGCCATGTCCAGAGCATCATGCTCCGCAGCCTGAATATACAGACCGGCAGGTGCGTTTTCCTGTGTCATGGTGGCAATGTAGCTGCTGGCGGGGTCGGCATCATCCTTGTCGAAGAATACCTTTGCCTCGATGATCGCCAACTGATCCGTGATGCGCAGCGGCGTCAGCCGCGTGCGTCCGGCGGGATATTTCAGCCTGAACCAGAGCTTTTTATATCGCAGATCCAGCTCGTGTCCGTTGGCAGTCTTTTTCAAGAATCGCAAAGGATCGAAGCCTGCGACACGGTTCAGCTCAGACACGACGGGGACAGCATTGAACAAAGTGGATTCGGGTGTATTCATTTCAAAAGCTCCTTTCTAAATAAAAACATGAGACAGGGCGTAGATTTAACGCGCTTGCCTCATTTTTACAAAATATTCACAGTGATACTCAAGCACTGCGCTGTTGCACTTTGAACGTATTGGTATAGAGTGAGATCCTGTGTCCTAACTGCGTGTTGCGTTTTCCGGTATCGTCTTTGTGAACCGCCATGTAGAGCATGCCGATCTGACCCACCAGAATGACCTTTGACTTAGCGCGGGTGATAGCCGTGTAGACAAGGCTCCGCGTCAGCATCCGGGCATGGCTCCTCAGCAAAGGGAATAGTACCACATCAAACTCACTGCCCTGCGCCTTATGGACGGTGGTAGCATAGGCAAGCTCCACATGGCCCATTTCCTCCATGGAGTACTCCACGACCCTCGTGGGCGAAAACTGGATCGATATGCGCATACCGTCCCGCTCATCATGGCGGAAGCTGCGGATAAAGCCAATATCGCCATTGGACGCCTTAATACTGTTCTTGTTCTGCATCACCTTATCACCTACCCGAAAATAGAGGCTGCCCACCTTCAGATCGGCTTCCTCCGTCTGCGGGTTCACCAGCTCTCGGATCGCCTCGTTGAGTTGGTCAACGGAGGCCGCGCCGGTGGAGCGGAAGGGCGATAGGATCTGCACGCGGTCTACACCGTATTGCTTCACCTGTGCCAGATAGAGATTCCGCAGATGTTCGGCGGCTTCCTCCTGGTTGGCGCATTTGCAGACAGTAAAATCATTGCCGTAGAAAAAGCCGGTGTCATTGTTGTTGATCTTCTGCGCGTTATAGGCGATAAGGCTGTCCTTCTTCTGACGGAATATCTCATTGAGCACCGTCACAGGGATCAGCCCGCAGTCGATCAACTCACGGAACACATCACCGGCTCCAACGCTTTGCAGCTGGTCTGCATCGCCCACCAGCAGAACCTTCGTGTTCGGCCCAATGCGGGAGAAGAACTGCCGTGCCAGCCACATATCCATCATAGACGATTCATCCACGATGATAAGGCCTGCGTCCAGCATATCTTCTTCCTCTTTCCGGAAGCCGCCATCCTCACCAAACAGTCCCAGCAGGCTGTGCAGCGTGCTGGCATTGTTTACGCCGGTACTCTCCGCCATGCGGCGGCTTGCCCGGCCGGTGGGGGCTGCCAGCAGGATATTCTCCGATGGCTTCAGCAGCTTGAACACCTCAATGACCGCTTTCAGGACGGTGGTCTTGCCGGTACCTGGTGAGCCGGTAATGATGGACAGATCGCTGCGGAATACCATGTGAACAGCCTCCGTCTGCCGCAGAGAGAGCTCGACCCCCAACTGACGCCGTACCCTTGTCAGCAAGTCCTGCACATCCACCCGTTCTACCGGGCGGCAGAGCAGCCTTGCGATGCTGCGGGCGGTTTCGTCCTCCTGCGCGAAGGTCTTGACCAGATAATAGTTGCCGTTGCTGTTGATGATCTTGCCTTGCAGCAGCATGTCGTCGATCACAGCCTCCAGATCATCTGCCTTTACCCGCATCTGAGGAACGGGGATCATGCTGTTCAGCAGAGCCATGGACTCCTTGCGAAGCTGCTCTGCATCCAGATACAGATGACCGCCATCTCCCTTTGCACCCTCCAGCGCGGCAAATACCGCGCCGCGGATGCGCATGGGTGAGTTCAGCGGCCAATTGTTCTTTCGCATGATCGCGTCCACGCGCTTGAAGCCAAATCCGGATATCTGACAGAGTTCGAAGGGGTTATCCCGCAGAATGTCCACGCTGTGTGCGCCGAAATGGTCATAAATCTTCGTGGCGGTGGTGGGGGTGATCTGAAAGGGGGCCAATAGCAGCATCAGATCACGAAGTGTTCGGCTCTCGTTATAGGAGGCAATGATCTCCTCCAGCTTTGCCTTGCTGACGCCTCGTATCTCCAGCAGCCGCTCCGGTTCATTTTCCAGCACATTTAACGTGTCCGCACCAAACCGGTCTACGATCAGTTCAGCGGTCTTGCCGCCGATGCCCTTGATAAGCCGTGAGGACAGATACCCCTTGATCCCTTCGCGGGTCTGAGGTACGACCTCCTCACATTTCGTCACATGCAGCTGAAAGCCGTTTTTACCCTCTTTCCACTCGCCGTCCAGTATCATGCTGACCTGATCGGTGCGCGGCAGCTCATAGCCCACGGCGGCAAAATGGATCATGTTGTCCCGATGCCGGTATGCGCTGCGGGCCTTTTCTGGGATAGAACGGTCTGAGGTCTTTACGCTGATCACGCTGTACTTGTTGACGGGGTTATAAAAGATCGTCCGTTCATAGACGCCTGTATAAGCCAACTCATGCAGCCTCCTCTCGTTGTTTTTTCACATAGAAGCGCCGGCTTTCCGAAACAGTGACGTACTGCTCGTAGATGTCCGGGTGCTGCGCCTGCAAACGCTGCAGGTTGTCCTTACTGATGCCGGATTTGCGCACAGGCTTATAGCTGATGCTGTAAGCCGCTTCACGCCCCTGGCAGACAGCCGTGCAGCTTCGTCCCATTTCTGCGACGATACGGCCTTGCAGCCGCCGCATTTCCGCTTCGATGCGCTCATAGTTTCTTTTTTCTAAGTTTCGCTGGGCCTGAAGCTCCAGATACCGTGGGACAAGCAATGCCATATTTCCCTCCAGTATCAGCTCCGGCGCCGATGGGTCAGCCGGCCCGAAATGACGCCTGACGCTGTTGAGGATCAGGTCACCGTCCTCCGTGTAGGGAGGCGGCGTACCGGTGAGAATATGGTTCTCCCAGAAATCCCGCTCCAGCGCGATCAGCTCCTCCTCATAGTCCCAGTCACGGTCAATGTGCCGGATGATGACTTCATCTTCATTGTTGCCGTACAGGCAGCAGTAGAAGACCTCGTCAACATTCATCACGGTCATATAGTGCCGCCCCTGGGCCTCATAGTTCAGGGGAACAATCTCCTGCCCGTCCTCAGACCACCAGTGATCCTTTGCGTTGTAGTTGGTCGTTTTGATCTCCAGAATAGCCGTCCGGCCATTGGGAAGCTCTACAAAGTAGTCAATATCCGCCAGCATAAACGTATGCACCGGATGATAGAACATCTTCTTGATCTGATAGATGCGATACCCCGTTTTCACATGGAATATCTCTGCCACCAGATCCTCCAGCAGATGCCCCATCTTCTTGGCTACCCAGTTGCTCTCCGAGTCGTCAAAAGGCACGATTTTCAGCTTGTCATAGTAGAGATCTCGTGCCGTAGCAAACGGTGAGATTCCTAATATGGCGGCTGCATCGCTGCCGCCGATCCCCCTGCGCCGGTATTCCAGCCAGTCTTTCTCAGGAAGACCCTCCGTGCTGACCAGGACTGACGGCGCATAAGACTCGCTTGCGACTGCCATGGCTATACCCTCCGCTGCCCCGTCTGATGGGGTACAACGCGGGTATAGCTGCGGCGGTATTTTGCCGCCTTCCGCTCCGTTTTCCTGAGTTTCTGCCTGCGCCGGTCTCCTTCTCGATACCGATACAAGCGTTTGCCGGGATAATTCCTTCTGCTCATGTGGATGCCACCTTTCAAATATATTCCAAAGCCTTACGGCATTTGGGTAAATAAAAAAAGCGAGAATGACATCCTGATCCTCTCGGATACTTGCGCCTGCCGATGGCATGGCCGGTGTCATTCTCGCTGCAGGGGAAAATGTCCCCTCAAAAACAAAAAAGTCAACAGCCCACTGCTCTGCGGCATAGTGGTGTTGTTGACTAAAATACAAGCTTAACAACGTGTGCGGTTCAGAAACACTCTGAAATGCCTGTATAGGCGTTGCACAAAAAACAATTACATGGTGATAGTACCACAATATATTGTGGTAGTCAAGAAACAATATCACTCATATAGAGAATTTAAAATAATATTCCTTCGCATGTTAAATTTACGGTGCCTGCTTTCTTTTTATTTAGTGTAAGGCTAAGCCAGTCAGAAGATGGCTGGTTCTATTACATGCACCTTGAAAACTGAACAGCCCCACCGGAGGTTATACAGGAGCGGCGGATAGTGTGCGAGAACATAAGGGAGCGCACCCACCGCATAAGTGCCGCACAGCGGCAGCCTGCTAATACGCGGTCAAAGGGAGCGCAGGAAATGGGCCGGCAGGTGGCGCAAAAAGTGATAAGGAGATGTGATATGGATCACTACAAAGATATAGAAGAAATCCCCATGATATTTGGCCCGCGCGAATTGTCAAAGATTTTGGGCATTTCTAAAAATAAGACTTATGAGGTCGTAAACAGGTATGATTTTCCTAAAATCCGAGTTGGCAGAAGAATCATCATCAGCAAAAAACACTTTTTGGAGTGGATGGACGCCAACTTTGGTAAAGAACGCAACAATACATAAAAGGCACTTTTGTTATTTGCTTTGATTCCTGTTGAGTTTTCCTTCGGAAAGTCGTATAGATATTATGTGTGGAAAAACCTAAAGGTTTATATCCCACATGGTACGATTTGTATGCCTGTACGACAGTAAGGAGGATCAATAAAAGTATGGGCAAAAAGAAAGCAAATGGAGAAGGATCCATTACAAAACGCAAAGATGGCCGCTACATGGGACGCTATACAGTGGAAAGCAAACGAAAAGCGGTCTATGGCGATTCTTTCGAGGAGGTGAGGCAGAAACTCAACGAGATACTGAACGAGATTGCAAAAGGTGCCTACGTAGAACCCAATAAATACAGCGTGGAAAAATGGCTGCGAGAATGGTTAGAGTTATATGCCCTGCCAACGGTGAAGCGGTCAACATACATCTCCTATGAAGGATATGTACGGATACACCTTGTCCCGGAGATAGGGCAAATAAAGCTGACATCTTTGAGCACCAGGGATCTCCAGAAGTTCTTTAAGGAAAAAGCCGGTACAGAAGAGAAGAAGGGGTTAGCTCCGAAGACGTTGCGGAATATTTACAATATGCTTCATTCGGCATTAGACCAAGCAGTTGCTGACCACAAGCTTCTTAGAAATCCGACTTTGAATGTCAAATTGCCAAAGGTCAAGTCCAAAGAAATGCGCGTTCTAACCGTGGAAGAGCAGGCGGTATTACAGGACGCTGTAAGCCGTGTTGATGAATTGCATGCCTATGGGATAACCTTTGCAGTCAGTACCGGGGTTCGTTTGGGTGAACTGCTTGCCTTGCGCTGGAAAGATGTAAATGAAAAAGAACACTACATCTACGTCAGGCGGACACTTGGCAGACTGCAGAAGGTTGATGAAAAAGGGCATCTCGTTAAAAAAGAAAAAGGAACTCCATCAACGGAAATCGTTGTGCGTTCGCCTAAATCTGAGTTGTCCATGCGAAAGATACCATTGTTCGATGAGTTGTGGGACGACTTGATGGCATACAAAGAAAAGCAGAACGCTCTAAAGGATGCACTGGGATCAGAGTATCAGGATCAGGGCTATATTTTTGCCACGCCACTGGGCCATCACAACGATCCGAAAGTCTACCAAACGCTTTTTAAGCGCATAGTCGCCGATGCCGGAATCGAGTCTGCGAACTTCCATGCGCTGCGCCATACGTTTGCGACACGAGCGTTGGAGTCAGGTATGGACATTAAGGTCTTGTCTGCATTACTGGGTCATGCGCAGGCATCAACTACGCTTAATCTCTATGGACATGTCCTTCCGGATCATAAGAAGATCAGCATGGAGAAAATGCGAGGCAACTATATGAGCTGCAGCAGTATAAGCGGCAGTTCCGATGATACTTCCGCAGATGTACCGCAGACTCAAGACCCGACCATTAGCACCATAGAGGATGCCCAGCATAATCAAGAGCCGGCCATCAGCATCGCTGCAGAGGATATCCAAGGACTGGAACTGAGTGGTGACACCAATACAGCTGTGCCGCAAATTCACGATTCAACCGCTGACACCAACGCAAACGAGAAACAAGCTCAGGCAAGCTGATTTTGACACCAACGCGTTGGAGTCAAAGCAAAAGCCATCCACGCCAGAATTGAAAAATAACCTCAAATGAGCAGCTTGTTTTTCCGGTATGGCATGCCAACGAAAATGGTGTCATTTGGTGTCAGAGAAACGGTTGGTGTCAATCGTTGGTGTCAAGAGCATGAAAGAGTATCAGAAAACCACACTTTCGCAACATCAAATATCCGAAAGCCCGAACAATGCAGGACGCTGACACATTGGTGTCGGTTGGTGTCACAGCAAAATGAGCAAAGAGATTTAAGGGTGCGGTTAAAACAAAAAGAACCGCAAACCCTTTGAAATCAATGGGTTTGCGGTTCCTGTTTGGTTGCGGAGGCAGGACTTGAACCTGCGACCTCCGGGTTATGAGCCCGACGAGCTACCAACTGCTCTACTCCGCGATATAGAGTTTTTGCGGAATTTAGAGCTCCGAAGAATCGGAAAAGTCTCCGGGTTATGAGCCCGACGAGCTGCCAACTGCTCTACTCCGCGATATTGAATTACCGGTGGTGCCGGTGACCGGACTCGAACCGGTACGGCATTGCTGCCGGGAGATTTTAAGTCTCCTGTGTCTACCATTCCACCACACCGGCGGATTCGGCATTTATTAGGATACCACACCGGACTGCCGGTGTCAACACTTTTTGCAAAAAACATTTCGACAAAGTTGCTGTACCCCGTTGCGCGCCGGGAATTTCTGCGTTATAATGTCTCCACGGAACAAACTGGAACAGGGAGGAACATCCTATGAACATTTGGCATGACATTGCCCCGGCCCGCGTAAAGCCAGAGGATTTCTGGGCGGTCATCGAGATCGAGAAGGGCTCCAAGAACAAGTACGAGATGGACAAGGACACCGGCATGCTCCGGCTGGACCGCATTCTGTACACCTCCACCCACTATCCCGCCAACTACGGCTTCATCCCCCGCACCTGGGCCGACGACGGCGACCCGCTGGACGTGCTGGTGCTGTGCAGCGAATCCATCCGCCCCATGAGCCTGGTGCGCTGCTTCCCCATCGGCGTCATCACCATGGAGGACGGCGGCGACCTGGACGAGAAGATCATCGCCATCCCCTTTGAGGACCCCACCTACCACCTGTACACCGACATCTCCGAGCTGCCCGCCCATGTGGCCAGCGAGATCAAGCACTTCTTCCGGGTCTACAAGAGCCTGGAGGGCAAGGAGACGGTGGTCAGCGACGTGCTGGGCCGCCAGACGGCGGTGGACATCATCATCAAGTGCCAGAACGCCTACATCGAGAAATACTGCAAGTGACCCGCCGCGCCGCCATCCCCGCCGATGGCGGCGCTTTTTCTTCGAAAAGGAAACCTTTTCCTCCGTAAAATCGTCATATAGAGCAGAGAAGCCTTTTGAAAGGAGGCGGAAGTCATGAAAAAGCGCATAACGGCGCTGCTTTTGGCGCTGCTGACGATACTGGCCCTGCCGGGCTGCGGCGTCCGCGCCCAGGAGCTGACCAAGGACATAGCGCCCCAGCCGCTGGACACCACCACCGACCTGAACGCCGGCGGCGAGGCGGTCACGGCCTTCGCCCTGTCCCTGCTGCGCAGTGAGCAGGCGGGCAAAAGCGGCGTGCTGCTCTCGCCGGTGTCCATCCTCAGCGCCCTAGGCATGGTGGCCAACGGCGCCGGGGGCGACACCCTGAAGCAGATGGAGACCGCCGCAGGCATGAGCCTGAACCAGCTCAACGACTTTCTGTACACCTACCGCATGAGCCTGCCCGCCGCAGACAAGACCTGCCGGGCCGCGCTGGCCAACTCCGCCTGGGCCCGGGACGACTTCCATCTGGAGGACGATTTCCTGCGCACCTGCGTCAACTACTACGGCGCCGAGGTCTATCGCTCCGCCTTCGACAGCAGCCTGGTCACCGACCTGAACCGCTGGGTCAGCCAGCATACCGACGGCATGATCGACCAGCTGCTGGAACAGGAGCCCACCGCCCTGACCATGCTGTACCTGGTCAACGCCGCCTGCTTCGACGCCCGGTGGGAGACGCCCTACGACAAGGAGGATGTCTCCGCCGACCAGACCTTCACGGCGGCCAACGGCAGCCGCCAGACGGTGGATTTCCTGACCAGCCAGGAGCATATCTACCTGTCCGGCAACAACGTCACCGGCTTTCTGAAGCCCTACGCCGGCGGGAAGTACGCCTTTGTGGCCCTGCTGCCCGATGAGGGCGTGACGCTGGAGTCGTATCTGGAAAACCTCACCGGCGAGCACCTGTACCAGCTGATCAGCACCCACCAGTACGCCAACGTGCAGGCATCTATCCCCCGGTTCACCGCCCAGTCGGAGCTGGAGCTGGAGGAGCCCCTGAGGGCCATGGGCATTACCGACCTGTTCGACGTATCCAAGGCTGACTTGCGGGGCATGGGCAGCGCCGCCAACGACACCCTGTACGTCTCCTCCGTGCTGCACAAGACGTATCTGTCGCTGGATGAGAACGGCACCAGGGCCGCCGCGGCCACGTCAGCGCAGGTGAACAGCGGCAGCGCGCAGCCCACCGACGTCAAGACCGTCACCCTGGATCGCCCCTTCCTGTACATGATCGTGGACACCCACGCCTGCGTGCCCCTGTTCATGGGTACCGTCACCTCTGTGGCATAAGCAGCGAAAAAAGAACGCCCCGTGGGCGTTCTTTTTTGCTTATTCGTCCCCGTTTACATAGTCGTGGGGGTCGATGACCGCGCCGTCCCGGCTGACGGAGAAGTGCAGGTGCGGCCCCATGCGGCTCTCGGCGGCGGAGGTAGCCCCCACCCGTCCGATGACCTCTCCGGCGGCCACCTGCTGCCCCTGCTGCACCGGCACGTCCGATTGCAGGCTGCTGTACTGGGTGGTGTACCCGCCGTCGTGTTGAATGACCACCGTAGTGCCCATCAGCTCGTCGTCGGTGACGGACTGCACCGTCCCTGCGGCGGCGGTCTTTACCGCCGCGCCCTCGTCGGCCTGCACGTCGATGCCGTCATGGGTGCGCCAGTCGGCCATGGTGGGGTCATACAGCAGCTCCGTCATGCTGAACACCGTCACCGTGGTGCCGTCCAGCGGCGACACCACCTGGGGCAGCAGCTCCGCCGGCTCGGTGATCTCCACCTCCTCTGCCGGGTCGGGTATCACCACCGGCGCGGGCTTGACCACCGGCTGGGTGGGGGTGATGGGCTGGATGTCCAGCACCGGCGGCGTGTCCACCTGCTCCACCGTTGCCGGACGGTCGCGCAGGGCGAAATAGCCGATGGTCCCTGCGGCCACAAGGCACAGCGCCACGGCGATGTAATAGCCCCGCCCGCTGAACATGGCCCGCAGCCGTTCTCTCCGGGAATCGCTCATATCGGTCCTCCTGACGGGATCTCCCGCCGCCGCCCCTTCCGGCGGGCGGCACGCCGTAATAAAACATCCTCTGCCCGTATTGTCGCCGGACAGAGGAGGTTTTATTCACTTTTGGCCGGTTCAGTCATCAAATTCCGCCCGCAGGCCCCGGCGCAGCAGGTTGGTCAGCTCCGCACGGGGGTCAGCCTGCTCATACAGGATGGCGTGCACGGCCCGGCAGATGGGCAGCTCCACGCCGTACTTGTCGCTGAGCACCATCAGCGCCTCCACAGTGTAGTAGCCCTCCGCCAGCCGGTGGTAGTCCTGATGACGGATGAACGACTCGCCGAACTGCCGGTTGTGGCTGTAGGGCGAGAATACCGTGGCCTCGTAATCCCCCAGATGGCACAGCCCATAGGCCGACAGCTCGTTGCCGCCCATGGCCCTGATCAGCCGCGCCACCTCACGGGTGCCCCGGCTCATCAGCGCGCCCTTCAGGCTGGACATCTCCACGCCGTCCAGAAAGCCCGCCGCGATGCCTACCACGTTCTTGGCCGCCGCACCCACCTCGTTGCCGATCATGTCGCCGCCGTAGTAGAAGCGGATCAGGTCGCTGGAAAAATCCTGCACCAGCCGGCGCTTCACCTGGTCGTTCTCGCTGTCGATGACCATGCAGTTGGGGATGCCCCGGTAAAACTCCTGCACATGCCCCGGCCCCAGCCACACGGCCACGGTGTTGCTCTCGTGCAGCAGGGAGGAGGCGATGACGCTGAGCCGTTCCCCGGTGCCCATCTCCAGGCCCTTCATGCACAGCACTACGGTCTTGTCCCGCAGCGCCTGCATGGGCGCCTCCGCCAGCAGGCTCCGCAGGCCCTGAGAGCCCACGGAGATGATCACCGTCTCCGCTTCGGCCACGTTCTCCAGCTGGGTGGTCAGCCCCACGGAGTCGGGCAGCGTCAGCAGGTCGTTCTGCCGGGTGGCCAGGAACGACTGCATCCGCGGCGAGCTTTTCCGCCCGTACAGGGTGACGTGGTGGCCGATATGGTCCAGGTACCAGGTGATGAGGGAGCCCCACCGCCCGCAGCCGATGACGAATATGTTCATGTGTGCCTCCTTATAAGGAAGTCCCGAAGCCGCGCTTCGGGACCTCGCATAAAAGCGGTGGTTAGCTGCTCACTTTACGATCAGGGTCTTGCCGTCCATCTCCTCCGGGCAGGCCAGCCCCATCACATCCAGGATGGTGGGGGCGATGTCCGCCAGGCGGCCGGGCCGCAGTTCCGTCCCGGCGCCGCAGAGGATGAAGGGCACCAGATTGGTGGTGTGGGCGGTCATGGGGCTGCCGTCGGGCTGCTTCATGTCCTCGGCGTTGCCGTGGTCGGCGGTGACCATGGCGATGCCGCCCATCTTCAGCGTGGCGTCCACCACCTTGCCCACGCACTCGTCCACGGTCTCCACGGCCTTGATGGCGGCCTCCAGCACGCCGGTGTGGCCCACCATGTCGCAGTTGGCAAAGTTCAGGATGATCACGTCATACGCGCCGGACTCGATGCGCTCCACGCACTTGTCGCACACCTCATAGGCGCTCATCTCCGGCTGCAGGTCGTAGGTGGCCACCTTGGGGGAGGGCACCAGCACCCGGTCCTCGCCGGGGTACTGCTTCTCCACGCCGCCGTTGAAGAAGAACGTCACATGGGCGTACTTCTCCGTCTCGGCGATACGCAGCTGGGTCATGCCCATGCTGCTGAGATATTCGCCCAGGCCGTTCTTCACGGCGATGCGGGGCCACGCCACCAGCACGTTGGGCATAGAGGCGTCATACTCGGTGTTGCACACATAGGTGGTGGGGAAGAACTCCCGGGCGAAGCCGTCGAAGTCCGGGTCCACGATGGCGCGGGTGATCTCCCGCGCCCGGTCGGGCCGATAGTTGAAGAAGATCACGCTGTCATTGTCGTTGATGGTGCCGTCGCCGTCGATGACCACCGGCTCCATAAACTCGTCGGTGACGCCGGCGGCATAGCTGTCGGCCACGGCGGCCACGGGGTCGGCGTTGTGGTGGCCCTCGCCGTATACCATGGCGTCATAGGCCATCTGCACGCGCTCCCAGCGCTTGTCGCGGTCCATGGCGTAGTAGCGGCCCATCACCGTGGCGATCTTGCCCACGCCCAGCTGGGCGCACTTGTCCGCCAGCTCCTGCACGAAGCCCTTGCCGCTGGTGGGCGACACGTCGCGCCCGTCCAGGAAGCAGTGGATATAGACCTTGGTCAGCCCCTTGTCCCTGGCCATCTGCAGCAGGGCGAACAGGTGCTCAATGTGGGAGTGCACGCCGCCGTCGGACAGCAGGCCGTACAGGTGCAGGCTGGTGTCCTTCGCCAGGCAGTCGTCCATGGCCTTGTTGTACGCCTCGTTTTTGAAGAAGCTGCCGTCCTCGATGGCGCGGCTGATGCGGGGAAGGTCCTGGAAGACCACGCGCCCGCCGCCGATGTTGGTGTGGCCTACCTCGCTGTTGCCCATCTGCCCGGCGGGCA